>VFQM010000230.1_pt1 | contig 67845 bp, 59 predicted proteins | sample 3512391 | NCBI WGS metagenome assembly VFQM01 (sample SAMN10412369, study PRJNA504923) | tailings metagenome | isolation source: Replicate 1 from Balatoc abandoned mine | place: Philippines | reverse complement strand
CGCAGGACGGCCGCATCAGCCTGCGCATCGGCGGCCGCGCCATCGACGTGCGCGTGAGCACGCTGCCCAGCGCGCACGGCGAACGCGCGGTGCTGCGCCTGCTGGACAAGACCGAGAGCAAGTTCACGCTCGAAGGCCTGGGCATGAGCGGCGACGTGCTCTCGGCCTTCGACCGCCTGATCCAGCAGCCGCACGGCATCGTGCTCGTCACCGGCCCCACCGGCTCGGGCAAGACGACCACGCTGTACGCGAGCCTGGGCCGCGTCGACACCAGCACCACCAACGTGCTGACGGTGGAAGACCCGGTCGAATACGAGCTGGCGGGCATCGGCCAGACGCAGGTCAACCCGAAGATCGACCTCACGTTCGCGAAGGCGCTGCGCGCCATCCTGCGCCAGGACCCCGACGTCATCATGATCGGCGAGATCCGCGACCACGAGACGGCGCAGATCGCGATCCAGGCTTCGCTGACCGGCCACCTGGTGCTGGCCACCGTGCACACCAACGACGCCCCCAGCAGCGTCACGCGGCTGATCGACATGGGCGTCGAGCCTTTCCTGCTGAGCAGCACGCTGCTGGGCGTGCTGGCGCAGCGCCTGGTGCGCAAGCTCTGCCCCGACTGCAAGCGCCAGGGCGAGGACGGCCGCTGGCACCCTGTGGGCTGCCCGCGCTGCAGCCACACCGGCTACAAGGGCCGTACCGGCGTCTACGAGCTGATGACGGTGGACGAAGGCATGCAGGCGCTGGTGCACAACCGCGCGCCCGAGCAGGACCTGGTGGCCGCGGCGCGCCGCGGCGGCCTGCGCTCGATGCGCGAGGACGGCGAGCGCCTGGTGCGCGAAGGCATCACCTCGGCCGAAGAAGTGATCCGCGTGACCCGGGACTAGACCGCTCCCCATGCCTGCTTATCGATTCGAAGCCCTCGACGCCGCCGGCAAGTCGCAGACCGGCCTGGTCGAGGCCGACAACGCCAAGGCCGCACGCACGCAGCTGCGCACGCGCAACCTGGTGCCGCTGGGCGTCACGCCCGTCACCGCCGCCAGCACCGACGGCACGGCACCGCGCTTCAAGGGCCGCGTCTTCGGTGCCACCGGTCTGGCCGTGTGGACGCGGCAGCTCGCCGGCCTGGTGGGCTCGGGGCTGCCGCTGGAACGCGCGCTGACGGCGCTGGCCGACGAATCCGAAGACCAGCGCCAGCGCGAGCTGCTCGCGCACCTGCGCAGCGAGGTCAACGCCGGCAGCCCGTTTGCGCGCGCGCTGGCCACCGCGCCGCGCGAGTTCGACGACGTCTACCGCGCCGTGGTCGCCGCGGGTGAACAAAGCGGCGCGCTCGGCCCGGTGCTGGAACGCCTGGCCACCGACCTCGAAGAGCGCCAGGCGCTGCGCGGCAAGCTGCTGGGCGCGATGCTGTACCCGGCCATCGTGTCGGTCATCGCGCTGGTCATCGTGATCTTCCTCGTCACCTACGTGGTGCCGCAGGTGACCTCGGTCTTCACCAGCTCCAAGCGCGCGCTGCCGGCACTGACGGTGATGATGCTCGCCGTCAGCGGCTTCGTGCGCCAGTGGGGCTGGGCGGTGGCGCTGCTGGCAGCAGGCGGCATCGGCGGCTTCATGCTGATGCGGCGCAACGAGGCCTTTCGCACACGCAGCGACGCCAGCTTCCTGCGCCTGCCGCTGATCGGCCGGCTGGCACGCGGCTACAACGCGGCGCGCTTCGCCGGCACGCTGGCCATGCTGGCCGGCGCCGGCGTGCCCATCCTGAAGGCGCTGCAGGCGGCGGCCGAGACCCTGGGCAACCGCGCGATGCGCGCCGACGCGATGGACGCGCTGGTGCAGGTGCGCGAAGGTGCGCCGCTGGCCAGCGCGCTGGCGGGCAAGAAGCGCTTCCCGGGGCTGCTGGCGATGTTCGCGCGGCTGGGCGAGCAGACCGGCCAGCTGCCGGTGATGCTGGCGCGCGCCGCGTCGCAGCTGGCGGCCGAGGTGCAGCGCCGCGCGATGGCGGTGGCCACCATCCTGGAGCCGCTGCTGATCGTCGGCATGGGCGTGGTGGTGCTGGTGATCGTGCTGGCGGTGCTGCTGCCCATCATCCAGCTCAACACCTGGGTGAAGTAGGCGCTGCAACGAACGAAACACCGCCGGGCGGGCGGTTGAAGCGCGGCTGAAACGGCGGGCGGGCATCGTGGCGGCTCCACACACCGCCCCCCGAAGGACCCGCCATGACCCCCGAGCAGATCACCCTCGTCCGCAGCAGCTTCGCCCGCGTCGTGCCGGTGGCACGCAGCACCGCCGCGCTGTTCTACGCCAACCTCTTCGAAGCCCAGCCGGCGCTGCGCGCGCTGTTCAAGGGCGACATGGACAAGCAGGGCGCGCTGCTGCTGCAGATGATCGGCGCCGCCGTCGGCCTGCTCGACAAGCCGCAGACGCTGCTGCCGGTGCTGCGCCAGCTGGGCGCGCGCCACGGCGGCTACGGCGTGCGGCCGGCGCACTACGACGCCGTCGGCACGGCGTTGCTGCAGACGCTGGCCCAGGGCCTGGGCCCGCACTTCGATACCGCCACGCGCGCGGCCTGGACCACGATGTACACGCTGGTCGCGACCACGATGATCGACGCCGCCGAGCAGGCCGCGGCGACGCTGACGCCGCCGCAGCCGGCGCCGGTCGCTGCCCCGGCCACCGCCTGATCGGCCGGCGGCGCTCAGGCCGCCAGCACGGCCTGCACCGCCGCCAGCAGGTCGGCGCGTGCGAAGGGCTTGTCGAGGCTGGCGCAACGGGTCTCGCGCAGAAAGCCGCGCGCCTGCGGCGACAAGGTGTCGCCGGTCACGAACAGCATGCGCCGCGCCAGCGCCGGGTGCTGGTCACGCACCGCGCGCCACAGCGCGGCGCCGTCCATGCCGGGCATGTGCAGGTCGGAGACGATGGCGTCGAAGCGCGCGGCCTCCAGCAGCTCCAGCGCCACCGCACCCGACTCGGCGGTGGCGACCTCGTAGCCCGCGCCCTCCAGCATCGCGCGCATCACGTCGGCGATCTCGGCCTCGTCGTCCACCACCAGCAGCCGCGCCTGGGCCGCGGGCTCGGCGTCGTCGAGCGGCATGCTGGCGGTGCTGTCGCGTGCCTCGCCGCTGATCGGCAGGCTGAGCCGGAAGGCGGCGCCGCTGCCGTCGCTGCCGTCGCGTTCGAGCACCAGGTCGCCGCCGTGCTCGCGCAGCATCGTGCGCGAGACCGACAGCCCCAGGCCCGTGCCCAGGCCTTCGGCCTTGGTGGTGAAGAAGGGCTCGAAGATGCGCGCCTGCACCGCCGGCGGCACGCCGGGCCCGGTGTCGGCCACACGCAGCCAGACACGCTGCGCGCGGTTGTCGCGCCGCGGCTCGACGCCGGTCTGCACGGTGATGCGGCGCGGCCGCGCGGCATCGGCGCCCGCCAGTGCCTGCTGCGCGTTGACGACCAGGTTCAGCAGCACCTGCCCGACCTGGTCGCCGTCGGCCATCACCTCGGACAGCGGCTCGGCCAGGTCCAGCACGATGGCGATGCCGTGGCTGCGCAGCGTGTAGCCCAGCATCTCGGCCGCGGCGCGCGCCAGGTCGTTCAGCTGCACCGGCGCGCGCTGCGGCGGGCGCTGCCGCGCCATGTTCAGGAAGGTGCGCACGATGCGGCCGCAGCGCTCGGCAGCCTCGCGGATGCGCTGCGCGTCGGCCTGCAGGGCCGTGCCCTCGGTCTTCTCCTCCAGCAGGCTGGCACGGCCCATCACGATGGCCAGCGGGTTGTTCAGCTCGTGCGCCACGCCGGCCAGCAGGCTGCCCATCGCGGTGAGCTTCTCGCTCTGGCGCAGCGCGTCGCGCTGGCGCTCGATCTGGCCGGCGCTCTCGACGCGCTCGGTGATGTCGCTCATCGACGCGGTGTAGTGCACGACGCCGTCGAGCTGCGTGCGGAACAGCACCATCTCCATCGGGAACTCGCTGCCGTCGCGGCGCAGCGCCGTCATCTGCACGCGCCGGCCCATCACGCGCGGCGCGCCGCCGGCAGCCATGCGCGCCATGCCGGCGGCGTGTGCGGCGCGGTGCTGCGGCGGCACGATCAGCGCCCCCACCTCCAGGCCCAGCACCTCGGCGCGGCTGCGGCCGAACATGGCCTCTGCCGCGGGGTTGAACTCGACGATGCGGCCCTGGCCGTCGGTGCTGACGATGCCGGCGATGGCGTGGTCGATGATGGCGGCCTTCAGCGCCTCGGTCTGGCGCTCGCGCTGCTGCAGTGCGCGCTGGCGCTGGAAGGTCTCGGTGACGGCGGTGATCCAGCCCTGCCAGCGGCTGCCGAGCCGCGGCACCGGGGCCTCGGCGTCGGCCGACAGCGCGCGCAGGTAGTCGAGGATGGCCAGCGCCGGCCGCACGAAGCTGCGCTGCAGCGCCCACTGCCCGGCGACGATGCTGGCCAGCAGGGCCAGCGCCAGCAGCAGGTTGGGCACGATGGTGGGCAGCACGCGCGCGCGCAGCGCGTGTTCGGGCGTGGCCTGCACGTAGACCCAGGGCGAGCCGATGCGCACCGCCGCCGTCAGCAGCCAGCCGGCCTCGCGGTGCACGCGGTCGGGGCCGAACAACGTGGCGTCGAGGTCGGGCCGGCCCAGCCCCGCCGGCAGCCGGCCCACCAGCGGCGCCAGCACCGGCGTGTCGGCCAGCCCGGGCTGGCTGGGCGTGGCCAGCGGCTGCTGCGAGTCGGCCAGCACGTTGCCGCGCACGTCGGTGATCCACACGCGCACGCCGTCGGCTGCGCCGGCAACGCCGGCCTCCTGGGCTGCCGTCCACTGCGCAATGCGCTGCTGCAGGTCGTCGAGCCGGAAGTCCAGGCTCACCTCGCCGCGGTAGCGGCCGTCCACCACCACCATCGCGCCGTGCGACATCACGAGCTGGCCGTTGAGCTGGCTCACGTAGGGCGCACCCCAGAACACGGTGTCCTCGGGGTCGCGTGCCAGCGCCTGCACCGAGCGCTGCACGGCGCGCTGGCGCGGCGCGTCGATGGCCTGCAGGCTGGGCGCCCCCATCGCCAGCAGGATGCGCGCGCTGTCGATCCACGGGTAGCCGAACGAGGTGTTGGCTTCGGCGGCGGCGAACCAGGTGGCCTCGAAGCCGGGCGCGCGCGCCTGCACGATGCGCGCGAGCTCGACGAAGCCCTGCGCGCGTCGCAGCCAGGTGGCATCGGGCGCGCTGCCGTCGGACGGTGCCCACCAGACCTGGCCGAAGCGCGCGCGCTGCGCCGCGTCGGCCGCGTCCATCGACCAGCCATCGTCATTGCCGCCGGCCTGCCTGGGCTGCAGCGCCTGGCGCAGCGCCGGGCCGCCGTCGGGCGGGTCGTGCCAGTGCTGTTCCATCAGCGCGCGCAGGTCCTGCACGTGGGCCATCGCCGGGCGCACCACGGCTTCGAGTTCCTGGGCGCGTTCCTCGGCGCGGCGCAGCAGGTCGCGCTCGGCGTCCTGCATGCGCTGCTGGTACTGCAGCACCGTCAGCACTGCCAGCAGCAGCAGCACCGGCACCAGCAGCGCCCACAGCAGCCGCCGCGCGGCGCGCAGCGTGCCGGCGCCGGGATCCGTGGCCGGCTCGGCCCGTGCCGTCATGCCGCGACGAACACGTAGCCCACGTTGCGCACGGTCTTCAGCACCTCGGGCTTGTCGGGGTTGCGCTCGATCTTGCGCCGCAGCCGCATGATGCGCAGGTCGATGGAGCGGTCGAACACGTCCCAGCCGCGGTTGTGCGCCTGCTCCATGATGGTGTCGCGGCTCAGCGGCCGGTTCGGGTGGCGCGCGAACAGCGCCAGCAGGTCGAACTCGGCCGCGGTGATCTCGATCTCGGCGCCGTCGGCGGCAAAGAGCCGGCGCGTGTCGATGTCGAGCCGGCAGGCGCCGAAGGCCACCTGCCGGGTGTCGGCCGCGGGTGGTGCCGGCGTGGCCACCGCGGCCGGCGGCTGCAGCCGGCGCAGCAGCGCACGCACGCGGGCCAGCACCTCGCGCAGCTCGAACGGCTTGGGCATGTAGTCGTCGGCGCCCAGCTCCAGCCCGACGATGCGGTCCACCGCCTCGCCGGCGGTCGTGAGCATCACCAGCCCGGTGCGCGGGTGCGCCTCGCGCATCCAGCGCGCCAGCGACAGCCCGTCTTCGCCGGGCATGTGCACGTCCAGCAGCGCCAGCTGCACCGGGTGTGCGGCGAGCCAGGCGCGGGCCTCGGCGGCGTCGGCGGCCAGCGCGACCTGGAAGCCGTGGCGGCCGAAGTACTCGCCCAGCAGCGTGCGCAGCTCGGGTTCGTCGTCGACCACCAGCAACGAGGGGGAAACCTGGGTTGGCGCCATCGGCTGCGCTCCGCATGCCGCCCACGCGGCGCGCGCATCATAGCCAGCGGGGCGGGTGGCGGACGGGGGGAGCGGCGTGGGGAGTGAGGTGCGCATGCCCGACATGCTGCAGCGGCGGCGTTTCAGCCGCACCTCGCCCGCGTTTCGATTGTTTCAGCGGCGCGCGGCCGTGGCCGGCCGGGCAGGCTCAGGCGAACACGGCCAGGCCGGCTCCGGCCAGCACCAGCAGCAGCGGTGCGAGCACCAGCGCCAGCGTCGCCAGCGGTCGGCCCGGAGGGTGGGCGACCGGGGCGCAGGCCACCGGCCATGCAGGCAGGTCTTCGGCGAAGGCCTCGCTGCGGTAGGTGGGGGCGGACACGGGCTCGGCGACCCGCGGCCGGCGGTCTTCCTGCGCCGCAGGCAGGTCCAGCAGGATGTCGGCGCGCAGCAGCATCGGGTGGTTCATCGGCCTCTCCTCGGGTTCCGTGGGTCGTCGCAACGCTCTCAGCAGGTGCCGCAGCGGCATCCGCATGGGACCACTGTGGCCGCCGCAGGTTTCACGCGTGCGTCAGACCTGCGACAAAGCTGTTGCAAACGTATCGGCAGGCGCACAACTTGCTGAAGGCCTGTCGCGAAACCGGGGGCGCCGCCCCGAAGCCCGCAAGGCAACAGGCGGTGAAAACCCCCGCTGCTCAGGGCTTGCCAGCAGCCCCGGGATGCTTGAATGATTCCAGCGTTGTTCCTGACAGGAGAGTTGCGGATGCAGACCACGTCGCACGATCTGGTTCCCGTGGCAGCGGCCGACTCCGGCGGCCGCATTCCGATCGCCCGCATGCGCAGCCTGTACCGGCTGCACGAGGTCGAGAAGCGCATGGCGCGGCTGCCGGCCAAGGAACACGAATCGCTGCGCAGCACCTACGAACGCATGCTCGAAAAGGGTGCAGACCGCTTCCAGGTCAAGCCCTCGGGCCTGCCCGCGATGGAACACCTGTACGACGAGCTGCCCAACTTCAGCGAGGTGCTCGACGACCTCAAGCGCCAGCTCGCGCTGTGCCAGGACAGCCGCGACGCGCTGGAGATCACGCCGATGCTGCTGCTGGGGCCGCCGGGCATCGGCAAGACGCATTTCGCACGCGAGGTGGCCGAGCTGCTGGGCACGGGCCTGGGCTTCATCTCGATGAGCTCGCTCACCGCCGGCTGGGTGCTCAGCGGCGCCTCCAGCCAGTGGAAGGGCGCGCGCCCGGGCAAGGTGTTCGAGACGCTGGTCGACGGCCAGTACGCCAACCCGGTGATGGTGGTCGACGAGATCGACAAGGCCCGCGGCGAACACGCCTACGACCCGCTGGGCGCGCTGTACAGCCTGCTGGAGCACGACACCGCCGGCACCTTCACCGACGAGTTCGCCGAGGTGCCCATCGACGCCAGCCAGGTGATCTGGGTCGCCACGGCGAATGACGAGCGCAGCATCCCCGAGCCCATCCTGAACCGCATGAACGTGTTCGAGGTGCGCAGCCCCGACTTCGACGCCGCGCGCTGCATCGCGCTGCGCCTGTACCAGCAACTGCGCAGCAGGCACGACTGGGGTCGGCGTTTCGACGAAGCCCCCGGCGACGCCGTGCTCGACCGCTTCGCCACGATGGCGCCGCGCGAGATGCGTCGCGCCTGGATGACGGCCTTCGGCAACGCCCGGCTGGCCGGCCGCGGCTGCATCGAATTGGCCGACCTGCCCGAAGCCCACGGCAAGCGCGGGCCGATCGGCTTCATGCAGTAGCGCTGCCGCCGGCGCGGTTCAGGCGACTGCGGCTTCCGGCTGCGGCGCGTCGGCCCGGCGCACGGTGCCCTTGCCGGCCTGCTTGCCGGCGTACATCGCGGCGTCGGCCCGGCGCAGCAGCGCCACGGCGTCGCCGCCGTCCTCGGGCGCCAGTGCGAAGCCCACGGTCAGGCCGACCCGGCACGGCACGCCCTGCACGACGAACGGCACCTCGAACGCTGCCACCAGCTTGCGGCCCAGTGCCCAGGCGTCGGTCTCGCCGCCCCGGCCGCGCGCCAGCACCACGAACTCGTCGCCGCCCAGGCGCGCGACGCTGTCGCTGTGGCGCAGCTCGCGGCGCAGCCGGTCGGCGGCGGCGGCCAGCAGCGCGTCGCCGACGTCGTGGCCGTGCAGGTCGTTGACGGCCTTGAAGCCGTCCAGGTCGAGCAGGAACACGGCCAGCAGCTGCTTGCGGCCGGCCTGCGGCAGCGCCGCCGCCAGTTCGGCTTCCAGGCTGCGGCGGTTGGGCAGGCCGGTCAGCGCATCGGTGTGCGCCAGCGTGCGCAGCGCCTCGCTCTCGACACGCGCGCGGTCGGCACTGCGGTGCAGCGACTGCACGCGCAGGCCCAGCACCAGCATCCAGGTCGACATCTCGGCCAACGCCGCGAAGGCGTAGAAGTGCTGCGCCGGCAGCGTGGGTTCGATGAACCCGCGCAGCAGCGCGGCCATCACCACGGCGCCCGTCACGTAGCAGGCCCAGCCGACCAGCATGTAGACGGCCACACGCTCGCCGCGGCGCACGTGCAGCACCAGCAGCGGCAGCGCCACCACCGTCGAGGCCAGCCCGAGCACGGTGGCCAGGGTCTGCAGCAGCGGGTAGGCGGGCAGGCCCAGCGGCGCCAGCAGCAGGCTGGCCAGCGCCGCCCAGCCGATGACACGCAGCGCCAGGTCGCCGCTGCGGCTGAGCGCGCGGGTGTCCAGCGAACCGCGCAGGAAGGCCGCCGCGGCCGCCACCGCCACCAGCACCGCAAGCGGCGCGACCTGCTGCGACAGCTGCGGCCAGCCGGGCCACAGGTACTGCGGGCCGAGCCCGAAGTACGAAACCAGGAACACCACGTTGCCGCCCACCAGCAGCGCGTACTGCAGGAAGATGCGGTCGCGCAGGCTGAGCCAGTGCGCCAGGCTGTACACCAGCATGCACAGGGCCAGGCCGATCAGCAGCCCCTGCAGCAGTTGCACGCCGGCCTCGTGCGCGGTGAAGTCCTCCAGCGTGCGCAGCGTCATCGGCAGCACCATCGAACTGCTGGTGCGCACGCGCAGCAGCAGCTCCTGCGCACCCGGGTCCAGCAGCAGCGCCACGGCGTGGCTGCGCGACGGCAGCGGCCGCGCCGCGAACGGCAGGTCGTTGCCCAGCCGATGCTGCGCCTGCACCTGCGCGCCGCGCACCACGAAGACGTCGATGTGGTTCAGCGCCGGATAGTCGATCTCCAGCACGCGCCGCACGCTGGTGGTGCCGGGCACGTGCACCGGGATGCGCAGCCACACCGTGGCGTCGACCCGGCCCAGATTCGAGGGCGTGCCCTGCGGCGTGCGGAAGTCACCGCGGCGCCCGAGCACGGCGTCGATGCCGAGCGCGTGGCCGGGGTCGACCAGCAGCGACACCGCCGGCCAGGCCGGGATGGCCGCGCGCTCGTCCAGCTGCAGCGGCGCCACGGCGGCCGCCACGCCCCAGGCCGGCCATGCCGACCAGGCCAGGAATGCGAAAAGCCAGCGGAGGACCTGCGGGCGCACCATCGTCTGTCCGTTGTCGGCACTGCCCATGCACGACTTGAGACGCCCACCGCGGCGCCGACGCCAGAATCGGCACCATGCCCGACCTGCACCTGCTTCCTGCGCTGCGCCACGCCTGGCGCCATGCCCGCCGTGCCGCCACCGCCCCGCTCGCCGCGGGCCTGCTGCTGGCGGTGCTGCCTGCGGCGGCCGAGCGGCCCAAGATCGGTCTGGTGCTCGGCGGCGGCGGCGCGCGGGGGGCCGCGCACATCGGCGTGCTGGAAGTGCTGGACCGCCTGCACGTGCCGGTGGACTGCGTTGCCGGCACCAGCATGGGCGCGCTGGTGGCCGGCGCCTGGGCCGCCGGCCTGAGCCCGGCCGACATGCGGCGCGAACTGCAGGCGGCCGACTGGAACGACATGTTCCTCGACAACCCCGACTTCACCGAGCAGAGCGTGCGCGCCAAGCGCCTGTCGCAACGCTTCCTGCCCGGCAGCGAGAGCGGCATCACCAGCCGCGGCCTGGTCTCGCCGCCGGGCGTGGTGGCGGGGCAGAAGATCAAGCTGTTCTTCAACCAGCTGGTGCGCGCCGACGCGGGCGAGCGCGACATCGCGCAGCTGCCGCTGCCGCTGTCCATCATTGCCACCGACATCGGCACCGGCCAGCGCGTGGTGTTCCGCGACGGCAGCCTCACGCAGGCCATGCGCGCGAGCATGTCGGTACCGGGCCTGCTGGCCCCGCTGCAGGTGGGCGAGCGCAAGCTGGTCGACGGCGGGCTGGTGGACAACGTGCCCATCCGCGAGGTGCGCGAACGCTGCGGCGCCGAGGTCGTGATCGCCGTCAACGTCGGCTCGCCGCTGCTGAAAGCCGAGGACGTGACCGGCCTGCTGACCGTGACCGCGCAGGTGGTGGCGCTGCTGACCGAGCAGAACGTCGCGCAGTCGCTGGCCACGCTGACACCCAACGACGTCTACCTGCAGCCCGACCTGGGCCCGATCACGGCCGGCGACTTCGCCCTGCACGCCGAGGCCGCCGACCGCGGCCGGGCCGCCGCCGAGGCCTCTGCCGCGGCGCTGCAGCGGCTGTCGGTGCCCGAGGCCGAGTACGCCGCCTGGCGCCGCCGCCTGGCCGACCACCGGCCGCAGGAACGGCGCGTCGACGCCATCGAGATCACCGGCCTGGCACGCGTGAACCCGCAGGTGGTGGGCCGCCACCTGCAACAGCGCACCGGCGAACCGCTGGACACCACGGCGCTGAACCGCGACCTGCTGCGCGCCTACGGCGACGGCTGGTTCGAAGGCGTGGACTACACGCTGCTGACGCAGCACGGCCGCAACGTGCTGCGCATCACGCCGCTGGAAAAGCGCTGGGGCCCCGACTACCTGCGCTTGGCCGTGAACCTGAATTCCAACCTCAGCCAGGGCTCGACCTACGCGCTGCGCGCGGCCTACCAGAAGACCTGGCTGAACCGCCTGGGCGCCGAGCTGCTGGTGGGCGGCGAGCTCGGCAGCAACACCGGCGCCGGCATCGAGTTCTACCAGCCGCTCGACGCAAGTCAGCAGTTCTTCGTCGAGGCCGTGGCCGGCTACCGGCGCAGCCGGCTGGACATCTTCCTCGACGACAACCGCGTCGCCGAGTACAGCATCGGCAGCGGCAGCACCGACCTGCTGCTGGGCAGCAACCTGGGCCTGCTGGGCCAGGCGCGCGTGGGCTGGCGCAGCCTGCACTACAAGGCCCGGCGCGACACCGGCGTGCCGCAGCTGCCCGACTTCTCGGTGCGCGACCGCGGCTGGCTGGCCGAGCTGGAACTGGACCAGCGCAACGGCCTGTACTTCCCCAACCGCGGCTGGTCGCTGCGCGCGGGCTGGTTCGAGTCGGCGACGCAGGACTACGGCAAGTTCACGCTCGAAGCCCGCGCGGCGCGGCAGCTGGGGCCGTGGGTGCTGGCCTCGCGCGTGGCGCTGACGACCTCGCCGCGCGGCCAGCTGCCGCTGAACGACCCGGGCTCGCTGGGCGGCTTCCTGAACCTGTCGGCCTTCGCCAGCGGGCAGTTGCTCGGCGACGACGTGCGCTACGGCCACGTGCGCGGCGAACACATCATCGGCCGGCTGCCGCTGGGCCTGCGCGGCGACATGCGCCTGGGCCTGGCGCTCGAGGCCGGCAAGCTGGGCACGCGCTACACCGAGGTCAACCGCCGCGGCTGGCTCAATTCGAGCACCGTGTACCTGGGCGGCGAGACGCCGATCGGCCCCGTCTACCTGGGCGTGGGATATTCAACGCAAGGGGCGACCAACGCCTACCTGTTCATCGGCACGCCCTGAACGTGCGCGCCCACAGGGGCAGCGTTCACACGCTGCCGTCTTCGCCGCCCTCGGGTTCTTCGTCGATCCAGCTCTCGAACAGCGTGTAGGCGACCGCCAGCACCACCGGGCCGACGAAGATGCCGACCAGGCCGAAGGCGAACAGGCCGCCGATGACGCCGACGAAGATCAGCAGCAGCGGCAGGTCCGCACCCAGGCGGATCAGCACCGGGCGGATGACGTTGTCGAGCGTGCCTACCACCACCGACCACACGACGAGGAACACGCCCCAGCCGGTGTCGCCGTTCCACAGCGTCCAGATGGCCGCCGGCAGCAGCACCGGCACCGCGCCCACCTGCGCGATGCACAGCATGAACATCAGCGCCGTCAGCAGCCCGGCAAACGGGATGCCGGCCAGCGCCAGCCCGATGCCGCCCAGCACCGCCTGCACCACCGCCGTGACACCCACGCCCAGAGCGACACCGCGGATGGCGTCGCGCGCCAGCATCACCGAAGCCTCGCCGCGTGCGCCGCCCAGGCGGTGCGCGAAGCGCCGCACCTGGCGCCCGGCTTCCTCGCCGCAGGCGTACATCACGGCCGCCAGCGCCACCGTCATCAGGAACTGCAGCAGCACCACGCCGACGCTGCCGACCTCGGCCACGAACCACCGCGTGATGCCCCCGGCATAGGGCTGCAGCCGCGGCAGCAGCCCTTCCAGCCCCGCAGCCACGGTCTGGCCCCACAGCGCCACGAGCCGCTCACCGACCAGCGGCACGCCGGCCAGCCAGGCCGGCGCGGTGGCCGGCACAGGGGTTTCGGTGATGGCGCGGGCCCAGCCGACGATGCGGTCGGCGTTGTCGGCCAGCGTCAGCAGCGTCAGCGTCAGCGGCACCGCGAACAGCAGCAGCAGCGCCAGCGTCATCAGCGTCACCGCGGCCCAGCGCCGGCCGCCCAGCCGTGCCTGCACGCGCAGCAGCAGCGGCCAGGTGGTGACCACGACCATCGTGGCCCAGATGGTGGGGCCCAGGAAGGGCCGCAGAATCCACAGCGAGCCCGCGATCAGCAGGCCCAGCACCAGCACCGACAGCAGGTGGCGCGTGAGGTCGGCGGTCTTCACGCCGTGCCCGCCTGAGGTGCCGTGCGCGTCACCGCGGCTTCTCGGCGTAGGGCTCGACCACCACCGCCTCGATGCGGTAGCTGCTGGCACCCATGTACGAGTCGGTCTTGGTGGTGGCCAGCGTGCCGCTGATCCACACCGCGTCCATCGAGCGGATCTTGGCCGCGCTCTTCGGCAGCACGTGGATGATCTGGTTGGCCGGCGGTGGCGGGCTGTGCACGCAGGCGCCGAAGTACGGCACCAGCAGGAATTCCTTGACACCCTCGGGCGTCTCTTCGAGCGGCACCACGAAGCCCGGGATGCGGACGGCCTGGCCGGTGAACGCCGGGTTGGTGGGCGCGTTGTCCCAGACCTCGCGCAGCCGCTTCATCATCGCGTTGGCGCGCGGGTCGCCGTCGACCATGCCATTCAGGTCCAGGCCCTTGAATTCCTTCATCGGGTCCCAGTCCTTGGGCACGAGTTCGTCCCACGAGATGGTCTTGAAGGCGGCGGACTTGCCGGCCGCGGCCGCCGCAGGCTTGGAGCCGCCCAGCACCGGGCCCGGCACCGGCACGCCGTCCTTCGGCTGGGCGCTGGCGGTGGCGCAGGCGGCGGCGATGGCGACGACGAGCAGGCGGGCGAGCGCGGGCACGAACGCGGGGGTCAGGCGCATGGGAATCGCTTCGGTAGTTAGCTGCGTGGGGACAGGCCGTCGGCCAGCGACAGGCGGTAGGCACGCCAGCCCGGCACGAGGCTGGCAAGCATACCCGCGGCCAGCACGGCGGCCAGAAGGCCCCATTGCACCAGCGTCGGCGCCGACAGCTGCAGGCCGATGCCGAAGCGCGCCTGCACCCAGGGCCCGGCCAGCACCACCGCCAGCGCAGCGGCCAGCGCGCCCGCCAGCGCACCGGCCAGCGTGACCAGCGCGCCTTCGGTGGCCAGCAGCAGCAGCACGTGGCGCGGCCCGGCGCCCACCGCGCGCAGCACGGCCAGCTCGCGCCGGCGTTCGTTCAGCCCCGCCAGCACCACCGCCACCAGGCCGGCCAGGCTGACCACCGCGACCAGGCCCGACATCGCCAGCAGCGCGCGTTCGCCGACGCCGACCACCTCCCACAGCTCGTCCAGCGCCACGCCGGGCAGCACCGCCAGCAGCGGCTCGGCTTCGTACTCGGCCACGAAACGCTGCACGCGGAACACCGCGACGCGGCTCTTCAGCCCCACCAGCGCGGCCGTCACCTGTTTCGGGTTGAGGTCGAACTTGCGCGCCTGCTCGGGCGCGATGCGCAGGCCGGGCAGCGGCGCGCCGCCGGCAAAGTCGAGGTGGATGGCCTCGATGGCCTGCAGGCTCACGTGCACCGTGCGGTCCACCGGCGTGCCGGTGCGCGCGAGCACGCCGACCACGGTGAAGGGCTTGTCGGCGTGTTCGCTGGCCAGCGCACCGCCCACGCCGCCGGCCCCGTGCGTCAACGTGATGCGGTCGCCCAGCCGGTAGCCCAGCGCGGCGGCCACCTCGGCGCCCAGCACCGCCTCGTACAGCCCGTCCAGCGTGCCGGCGAAGGCGCGGCCCTGGGCCAGCGCCAGCGGCTGGCGGTCACCGTACAGGAAGCGCGTGAAGTAGTCGGTGGTGGTGCCCAGCACCGGGTGGCCGCGGTGCGAGTCGCCGAGCGCGATCGGCAGCACCCAGGCCACCGCCGGGTGGCGGCCGATGGCCTCGATGCTGGCCATCTGCACGTTGTTGGTGGCGCCGCCGATGCGGAACACCGCGTACAGCATCAGCTGCACCGGGCCCGTGCGTGCGCCGACCACGAGATCGGTGCCGCTGACGGCCTGCGAGAAGCTGCTGCGGATGTCGCTGCGCATGCGCTCCAGGCTCAGCAGCAGCAGCGTCGCCAGCGCGATCGACAGCGCCACCAGCACCAGCGTGCCGCGCCGGTTCCAGGCGCTGCGCCAGGCGATCGCGAACAGGGCCTTCATGCCGATCGCTCCGCCGGCTCCTGGCCACCACCGTCCACACTGTCGCGGGGAGCCCGGTTGATGTCGGGCAGCGACAGCCGGCTGTCGAAGCGCGCCGCCAGCCGTTCGTCGTGACTGACGAAGACCAGCGTGCTGCCGTGCTCGCGCGTGGCGCCCAGCAGCAGGTCCATGAAACCGTCGCGCAGCGCGGCGTCGAGCGCCGAGGTGGGCTCGTCGGCGATCACGAGTTCGGGTGCGCCGATCAGCGCCCGCGCCGCCGCCACGCGCTGCTGCTGGCCCACCGACAGCGCCGCCGCCGGCCGCCGCCACAGCGCGCCGGGCAGCGCCACCCGCTCCAGCAGGCGTTCGGCGCTGCCGGACGGCGCGCGGCGGCGGCGCAGCGCCGAGAAACGGCAGGGCAGCAGCACGTTGTCGAGCACGCTCAGGTAGGGCAGCAGGTTGAACTGCTGGAAGATGTAGCCCACGTGGTCGGCGCGCGCCGCGTCGCGGCGGGCCGCGCCCAGCGCCGCCCAGTCCTGCCCCAGCACACGCACGCTGCCGGCCTGCGGCAGCAGCACGCCGGCCAGCAGGCCCAGCAGCGTGCTCTTGCCGCAGCCGCTGGGGCCGTGCAGGAACACCGCCTGGCCGGCGGCGATGTCGAGCTGCGGGATCCGCACGCAGTCCGCCGCCGCGCGGGGCCAGCGGTAGCGCAGGTCGCGGATGGCGATCATGCGGGCGGGTCAGCGGGTCAGCGGGTCAGCGGGTCAGCGGGCGAGAGGCAGGCGGGTCGTGGGCCGCTTCAGCGTCGCCTTCATCTGGCCGCGCCGCGTCGCCGCCTGCACGTCCACGCGCTGCAGCCGCGAGAACGCGTCGAACAGGCCGACCTCGACGAAGCCGGCCCGTGCCGTGTCCTTGCAGCCGAACTCGATGCTGGCTTCCAGGTCGGCGTGGCCGTCCCTGTCGGCCGCGGCCGTGGTGCCCAGGCCCAGCACCGGGGCCACCAGCGCCACGCGACCGGGCGTGCAACCGGCGGCGCTGTCGACGCGGAACAGCGCCCCGGCGTCGCGCAGCTTGACCAGCGCAGCCTCGACCGCGGCGCGCTCGGCGTCGGTGCGCGGGGCGCGCTCGAAGCCCACCAGTCCGTCCAGCGGCACATCGAGCAGGAAGCTGATGCGCGCCGGCTCCACCGCCACGTCGAGCCGCGCCACGCCGTGCTCGTGCGCCTTGCCCGACCACGCGGGCCCGGCCAGCGGCACCAGCAGCAGGGCGATCAGAGCGGACAGCATCGAACGGGGCATCGGGGGTCTCCAGTCAGCGGCGGGTGCGCGCAGCGCCGGCGGATTGTGCCGCGCCAGCGCAGCGTCCCCACGGAGCCGCTCGTTATGATGGACCGCATGCCCACCTCGCTGGACGGCCGACTGGTCGTGGCCATTTCCTCGCGCGCGCTGTTCGACTTCGAGGAAGAGAACCGCGTCTTCGAAGCCGCCGACGACCGCGCCTACATGCAGCTGCAGCTGCAGCGCCTGGAACAGCCGGCGCTGCCCGGCGTGGCCTTCTCGCTGGTGAACAAGCTGCTGGCCTTCAATGCCGCCGGCGACGCGCCGCACGTGGAGGTGGTGATCCTCTCGCGCAACGACCCGGTCTCGGGCATGCGCGTGTTCCGCTCGGCCCAGCACTACCAGCTGCCGGTGGAGCGCGGCGTGTTCACGCGCGGCGAGCCGCCCTGGCGCTACCTGCGGCCGCTGGCGGCCAACCTGTTCCTCAGCACCAACGAGGCCGACGTGCGCCAGGCGCTGGATGCCGGCGTGCCGGCCGCACGTGTGTTCCCGCACAGCCGCCACGCCAGCAGCGCACATCCGCACGAGGTGCGCATCGCCTTCGACGGCGACGCCGTGCTGTTCTCCGACGAGGCCGAGCGTGTGTTCCAGCGCGACGGCCTGCACGCCTTCCAGCACCACGAGCGCGAGCACGTGGCCACGCCGCTGGCGCCGGGTCCGTTCAAGCCGTTGCTGCAGGCGCTGCACCGGCTGCAGCGCACGCCGGGCCAGGGCATGCGCGTGCGCACCGCGCTCGTCACCGCGCGCAGCGCACCGGCGCACGAGCGCGCGATCCGCACGCTGATGGACTGGCAGATCGAGGTCGATGAGGCGATGTTCCTCGGCGGCCTGCCCAAGGGCGAATTCCTGCGCGAGTTCGAACCCGACTTCTTCTTCGACGACCAGACCCGCCACGTCGAGAGCGCCGCCGGCCACGTGCCGGCGGGCCACGTCGCGGCCGGCGTCAGCAACGAAGCCGCGCGCTGAAACCGCCGGCCACGAAAGCCCGCACCATGCGCATCGAGATCGCACCCGGCGTGCGCCTGTTCGTCGACGTCGAAGGCCCGTCGCTGGTGCCCGACGGGCCGGTGCTGCGCGAAAGGCCGACGCTGCTGCTGCTGCACGGCGGCCCGGGCTACGACCATTCGGGCTTCAAGCCGGCGTTCTCGGCGCTGGCCGACGTGGCGCAGATCGTCTACGTCGACCACCGCGGCCACGGCCGCAGCGACCGCCGGCCGGCCGCCGAGTGGACGCTGGACACCTTCGGCGACGACGTGGTGCGGCTGTGCGACGCGCTGGGCATCGACAAGCCCATCGTGCTCGGCCAGAGCTTCGGCGGCTTCGTCGCGCAGCGCTACATCGCGCGCCACCCGGCGCACCCGGCCAAGGTGGTGCTGTCGAGCACCAGCCCGCACATGGCGCTGCCGCGCAAGCTGGCGATGTTCGAACGGCTCGGCGGCCCCGAAGCGCGGCGTGTGGCCGAAGCCTTCTGGACCCGGCCCTGCGCCGAAACCTGGGCGCCGTACAACGCGGTGTGCAAGCAGCACTACAACACGCAGCCGCAGCCGGCCGAGGCCGGCCAGCGCACGATCTACAACGAAGAGATCCTGTTCACTTCGGCAGGCGGCGAGCAGCAAACGATGAACCTGCTGCCCGGCCTGGCGCGCGCGCAATGCCCGGTGCTGGTGCTGGTCGGCGACGCCGACCCGGTGTGCCCGCTGGAAGACGCGCAGGACATCGCCGCCGCGCTGCCGCCGCAGTGGATGCAGTTCCACCGCTTCGCGGGCGTCGGCCACGGTGCCTGGCGTGACGACCCCGCGGCGGCGTTCGCGGTGCTGCGCGCGTTCATCACGGCGCCCTGACGCCACGGCACCGGGTCAGGGTGCGGGGAAGTCGCCGCCCCAGGCGATGGACCAGCGCGCGGCGTCGATGTGGCGGCGGAAGGCAGCACTCACCTGCTCGGCCGTCAGCGCCGCCAGCGCGTCGTCGAGCTTCTGCGCAAACGCGAAGCTGCGCCCCAGGTCCAGCTGCTGCACCAGCTGCCCGGCCACCGCATCGTCCTGCGCGCGCGACAGGCGCAGCAGGTTCAGCAGGCCGGCGCGCGCCGCGTCCAGCTCGGCGGCACCAAAGCCGTCCTTCAGCGCACGCGCCAGTTCCTCGTTCAGCGCCGCCTCGACGCGCGCGCGGTTCTGCGGCGCGAAGATGGCGGTGACGATCCAGCGCGAGGCCGGCTCGACGCGGTTCCAGTCGACGACCGAGCGCACGTCGTAGCTGAGGCCGTCCTTCTCGCGGATGCGGGTCCACAGCCGCGACGATTCCGACAGCCCGAACAGGTAGTTGGCCATCAGCAGCGCCGGGTAGTCGGCGTGGCTGTCGTTGAGCGCCAGCGCCAGCTCGGCGCGCAGGTTGGCGTTCTGCTTGTCGGGCGTGCGCAGCACGAAGCGCTGCGGCGGCACCGCCACCAGTGGCTGCGGCGCCCGCACGTAGGGCAGCGCGCCGGCCGCGGGCTGGCGCCAGCCGCCGAAGGCCTGGTCCAGCGCCTGCTGCACGGCGGCCGGGTCCATGTCGCCGACCGCGGCGAACTCGCCGTGCGCGGCGCTGTAGAAGCGGCGGTGGAAGGCCTGCAGCTGCGCCGGCTGCACGGCGTTCACGTCCTGCACCATCTCGTCGAAGGTCGGCGCGTACCGCAGGTCGCCGCGCGGGTAGGGGTTGCCGTGGCGCTGCAGCTGGTTGGCGATCAGCGCATCGGGCTCGGTGCGCTGGCGCTCGATGGCGGCCAGCCACTGCCGGCGCAGTTCCTCCAGCGCATCGGCCGGGAAAGCCGGCGCCTGCAGCAGCGCCCCCACGCGCTCGATCACCTTCGGCAGGTGCTCGCGCGTGGTGCTGATGCTCACCGTGACGCCTTGCGCGTCGGCACTGAAGCCGACCTGGGCACGCCAGCCGTCGAAGCCGTCGCTGATCTGCTGCCGCGTCAGGCCGGCGCCGCCCTTGTCGACCAGGCTGCCGGCCAGCACGCTCACGGTGGCCAGCCCGCGCAGGCTGTCGACGTCGCCGTAGCGCAGCCGCAGCCGCGCCTGCACGGCGCCGCCCCGTGTGCCCTTGGGCAGCAGCGCCACCTGCAGGCCGCTGGCCAGGCGGCTGCGGCGCGTGCGTGCGTCCAGGTTCGCCGGCGTGGCCTCGAAGGCCTCGGCCTGCGCGGCGGCGGCGTTGCCGCGGTAGTCCTTCACCAGCGCCGCGACGTCGGCACGTGCCGGCGCCGGGGCGCGCTGCGGCGTGGCCGTGGGCAGGTACACGCCCACGGTGCGGTTGTCGGGCCGCAGGTAGGCCGCGGCCACGCGCTGCAGGTCGGCCTGCGTCAGCGCCTGCACCTGGTCACGCTGCAGGAAGTACAGCCGCCAGTCGCCGCGCGCGATGGCCTCGCTGAGCTGCACGCCCACGGTCTCGGGGTCGGTGAAGCCCTGCTCCCAGTCGTTGAGCCACTGCGTCTTCGCGCGCTGCAGTTCCTCGGCCGTGACGGGCTCGGTGGCCACGGCGTCCAGCGTCGCCAGCAGCGCGGCGCGCGCCTTGTCGACGTCCTGCCCCGGCGCCAGCGACGCACCCAGGAACACCGGCCCGGGCTCGGCCAGGCCGAAGCCGAAGCCGAAGGTCTGCGCCGCCAGCTGGCCTTCGACCAGGCGCTTGTGCAGCCGGCCCGCGGGCGCGTTGCCCAGGATCGCCACCAGCAGCTCGGCCGCGGCGTAGTCGGCGCTGGCCGCGGCCGGCACGTGGTAGGCCACGTACAGCTGCGGCGCGCCGCCGGCCCGGCGCACGGTGACGCTGCGCTCGCCGTCCTGCGCCGGGTCCAGCGTCGTGGTGGGCACCAGCACGCGCTGCGGCTTGGGCAGCGGGCCGAAGGCCTGCACCGCCCAGGCCAGCGTCTTGGCGGGGTCGAAGCGGCCGCTGACGATGAGCGTGGCGTTGTCGGGCTGGTAGTACTGGCGGTAGAAGGCCTGCAGGCGCGGGATGTCGACGTTCTCGACGTCGCTGCGCGCGCCGATGGTGCTCTTGCCGTAGTTGTGCCACGTGTACATCGCGGCCATGGTCTGCTGCAGCAGCACGCGGCCGGGGCTGTTCTCGCCGCGCTCCATCTCGTTGCGCACCACGGTCATCTCGGTGTCGAGGTCGCTCCTGGCGATGAAGCTGTTGACCATGCTGTCGGCCAGCCAGCCCAGATACCAGCGCAGGTTGTCGTCGTTGGCCGAGAAGCTGGCGAAGTAGTTGGTGCGGTCGTACCAGGTGGTGCCGTTGGCCCGCAGGCCGCGCTTGCTGAACTCGCCCAGCAGGTTGCGGTGCGTGGGCGTGCCCTTGAACAGCAGGTGTTCCAGCAGGTGGGCCATGCCGGTCTCGCCGTAGTTCTCATGGCGCGAGCCGACGCGGTAGGTCAGGTTGACCGTGGTCGTGGGTTTGGCAGCGTCGGGCACCAGCAGCAGCTGCAGGCCGTTGGCGAGCCGGTACTCGGTGATGCCTTCGACGCTGGTGACCTCGGACAGGCCGTCGGGCAGCGGGGCGCGGGGCTGGGCCGTGGCGGGCGCGGCGGACAGCAGCAGCGCCAGGCTGGCGGCCAGCGCGGTGGCAAACATTCGGAGTGCGTGCATCGGCGTCGTGTCGAAGGCGTTGCGGAAGGGGCAGCGCCGCAGTGTAGGGGCCGACCCTCCCCCTCGTCTCGGGGGGTGACATCACCGAACGCCAGACCTCGTCACGCACGATTCATGCTTCCAGCCTACGCTGCGCAGGCCTCGGCTTCGTGCCCGCCGGCAGCACCATCTGCCCCATTAGAAACACGCACACCTTCAGGAGAGACCCCCGTGTCGAAACCCTTGTTTGCTTCGGCCGCGCTGTTGGCGCTGGCACTGCCGGCCCATGCGGTGACGCTGGCCCAGTGGAACTTCAACGACAACAACCTCGTCGTCGACCTGGGCACGGGCACCGCCGCGCTGGTGGGCGGCACCACCACCTCGGGCTTCAACTCCGGCGGCGGCTCCACCGACCCGGTGCAGCCCGGCACGGGCTGGTCGATCAGCACCTTCGCGCCGCAAGGCACCGGCGACGCCACGCGCGGCGCGTCGTTCACGGTCAGCACGGCCGGCTACGAGAACATCAGCTTCTCGTACGACATGCGCCACAGCAACACCGCACCCGGCAGCGAACTGGTGCAGGTCTCGTTCGACGGCCTGAACTTCCTGGCCCTCGACACCTTCACCACCGTGAACCCGTCGGGCTCGACGCCGTTCTTCACGCGCTCGATCGACCTCGCCGGCCTCGCCGGCGCGAATGACGCCGACGCCCTGACCTTCCGCGTCGTCGCCACCTTCGGCCCTGGCGGCGCCTACGAAAGCTCGGCGGTCGGCAGCAGCTACGGCACCTCGGGCACCTGGCGATTCGACATGGTGACGATCAGCGGCGACGTCATCAGCGCCGTGCCCGAGCCCAGCAGCTACGCGATGCTGCTCGCCGGCCTGGCCGCCGTCGGCTTCATGGCCCGCCGCCGCCGCGGCTGAGCAGCCCCACCCGCGCCTGCGCTGCAGACCCGAAAGACACCAAGAACACCATGCAACGATCCTTTCCCCTCCGCAGCGCAGCGCTGGCACTGGCCCTAGCCGGCCTGCAGACGCTGGCCCTGGCCGCCGACACGCCCATCTACACGCTGCAGGGCAGCGGCGCGGCCAGCAGCTTCGTCAACCAGGCCGTCACCACGACCGGCGTGGTGACGAAGCTCAACAGCAACGGCTTCTTCCTCCAGGACCTCACCGGTGACGGCAACCCTGCCACCTCCGACGGCCTGTTCGTCTTCAGCACCAGCTTCGCGCCCGCGGTGGGCAGCCTGGTGCGCGTGGCCGGCACGCTGGTGGAGTTCAACACCGGCGCGGCCAGCAACAGCAGCACGGCCAGCCAGCCGCTGACCGAGATCACCAGCGTCGCCGCCGTCACGGTGCTGGGCACCGGCTACAGCATCACGCCCACGCTGGTGGCGCTGCCGCTGGCCGAAGGCGACAGCTTCGAGCGCTTCGAGGGCATGCTGGTCACGCTGAGCGGCCCGCTGACGGTGCAGCAGAACTTCTTCCAGGCGCGTTACGGCCAGCTCACGCTGGGCGTGGGCCGCCACGAGAACCCGACCAACAGGTTCCGCCCCGGCGCGCAGGCGCAGGCACTGGCGGCCGAACACGCGCGCAGCCGCTTCCTGCTGGACGACGGCAGCACGGCGCAGAACCGCAACCCCACGCCGTACTTCGGCGCCGACGGCCTGCCGCGCGGCGGCGACAGCGTCGGCAGCGTCACCGGCGTGCTCGACTTCGGCCTGGCCACCGCCAGCAATGCCGGCATCGGCCTGTACCGCCTGCACCCCACGGCCGCACCGGTGTTCAGCAGCACGAACGCCCGTGTCGCCACGCCCCCCGCCCCCGGCGGCAACATGAAGCTGGCGGCGATGAACGTGCTGAACTACTTCACCACCTTCACCAACGGCACCACCGCCGACGGCCTGAGCGGCCAGGGCTGCCTGCAAAGCGGCAGCAGCAGCGCCGGCAACTGCCGTGGCGCCAACAACATCACCGAGTTCAACCGCCAGCGCGCGAAGATCGTCGCGGCGCTGACGGCCATCAACGCCGACGCCGTGGGCCTGATGGAGATCCAGAACAACGGCGCGGTGGCAGCGCAGAACCTGGTCGACGGGCTCAACGCCGTGCTGGGCGCCGGCACCTACGCCGTCGTGCCCGACCCGGCCGCCGGCACCGGCACCGACGCCATCAAGGTCGCGATGATCTACAAGCCCGCGCGCCTGGCGCGCGTGGGTGCGGCGGTCAGCGACACTGCCCCGGTGAACAGCCGCCCCACGCTGGCGCAGACCTTCGCGGCCGCCAACGGCGAGCGCCTCACGCTGGTGGTGAACCACCTGAAGAGCAAAGGCAGCTGCCCCTCGGCCGGCGACGCCGACGCGCCGGGCAACCTCGACAGCGGCGACGGCCAGGGCTGCTGGAACGCGCTGCGGCTGCAGCAGGCGCAGCAGCTGCGCACCTTCGTGGCGCAGCTGCAGTCCACCAGCGGCAGCAACGACGTGCTGCTGGTCGGCGACATGAACTCCTACGGCCAGGAAGACCCGATCTTCGAGCTCACCGGCAATGGCTACGTCGACCAGCTGGCGCGCTCCAACCCGGTGGCCTACACCTACGTGTTCGACGGCACGGTGGGCCGGCTCGACCACGCCATCACCACCGCGACGCTGTCGCCCAAGGTGGCGGGCGCGGCCAGCTGGCACGTCAACGCCGACGAGCAGGTGGCCAACGACTACAACCTCGAGTTCAAGCAGCCGACCTGCAGCACCTGCGCGCCCGACCCCTACGCGGCCACGCCGTACCGGTCGTCGGACCACGACCCGGTTCTGGTGGGCCTGAACATCTACAAGACCTTCAACGGGACGACCGCACGCGACGTGATCACGGGCACGCCGGGCGACGACATCGTCGTCGGCGGTGCAGGCGCCGACATCCTCAGCGGCAACGGCGGCACCAACCTGTTCGCCTACACCTCGATGCGCGACGCCGGCGACACGGTGCTCGACTTCGTGCCCGGCCGCGACCTCGTGGACCTGCGCACGCTGCTGGCGGCACTGGGCTACGCCGGCACCGACGCCGTGGCCGAAGGCTGGGTGCGCTTCACGCCAGCGCTGGGCGGCAACACCAACGTGCAGGTCGACAGCAACGGCCCGACCGGCGGTGCCACGTTCCGCACGCTGCTGACGCTGCGCAACCTGAGCCCGGCCAGCCTGGTCGGCACCCGCGACCTGCTGGTGCGCTGAGCACCCTGCTGCATCCCTTGCGAAAGAACTCCATGCACCTGCCCTCCTTCCGCCGCGCCGCCGCCTCGTTGACCTCGGCGCTGGCCACCACCCTGTGCCTCGCCAGCGGCGGCGCCTTCGCGCAGACCACCAGCAGCCTGGCCGGCTGGGACGTCGTCGGCGACGTCGTCGCGCAGTCGGGCGCCATCACGCTGACCACGGCGTACCTCGACGGTGCCGGCGACCAGGCCGGCAACCTCTCGGGCAGCAGTGCTGCCGACTTCTTCGTGCTCACGGGCGCGGCGGGCCTGCCCTTCACGGCGCTGGACCTGGGCGGCCAGGAAGCCACCGAAGGCTCGCTGGTGCAGGCCAGCTTCGACCTGCTGGCCGGCCAGACGCTGAGCTTCCGCTGGCAGTTCGGCGGCGTCGAGACCGACTTCCTGGACCACGCCTTCGTGGTCGTGAACGACACGCTGTTCACGCTGGCCACCACGGCCGCACCGGGCGGCGCCGACAACCTGTTCAGCTTCACCAGCAGCGGCGGCGGCACGGTGGCGCTGTCGCTGGGCGTGGTCGACACCGGCGACTTCAACGGCGTCTCCACGCTCGGCATCAGCGCGCTGCAGGTCAGCGCCGTGCCCGAGCCCGCCACCGTGGCGATGCTGCTGGCCGGCCTGGGGCTGGTGGGCGCCGCGGCACGACGCCGCACACGCTGAACGACTACGGCACCCGGTAGCGGCGCAGCGCGTCGAGGTCGAGCACGCGCACGCCGCCGTACTCGATGCGGATCACCTGCGCTTCCTGCAAGGCGCGCAGCGCCTCGTTCACGCGCTGGCGCGACAGCCCCACCAGGTAGCCCAGCTCCTGCTGCGTGATGCGGAGCAGCTCGCCCACGCCCGGGTACAGCAGCGGGTGGAACAGCGCCGCCAGGCTGCGCGCCACACGTTCGTCGGGGCGCGTCATGCGGTCGATCTCGCGCGCGGCGATGAACTGCCCCAGGCGCTCGTTCAGCTGCGTCGTGATGAAGCGGTTGAAGCCGATGCTGTGGTCCAGCAGCCAGTGGAAGCTGTCCACCGAGATGCCGGCCACCACGCTCTTGCGCAGCGCCTGGATGTTGTAGCGGTAGCTCTCGCGCTTGAGCACCGTGCCCTCGCCGAACCAGCCGCCGGGCGGCACGCCGGTGAAGGTCATCGGCATGCCCATCGCGCTGTCGTTGCTCATCTTCAGCAGCCCGTCGATGAGCCCGAACCAGTACGTCACCGGCCGGCCGACGCGGCACACCAGCTCGCCCGGCTCGAAACTCACCACACGCAGGTCGGCCACGATGCGCTCGCGCTCGCCGGCATCGAGCCGGTCGAGCCAGACGATGCTCTGCAGGTCCTCGCGCGTGGCCGCACGCGTGCGCGCGGCCAGCGTGCTGCCGGGGGCCAAGGGGGCGTGGGCGGCCATGGTTTGCGGGAAAGACCCGGTGGTATCGACCCTAGGATTGTCGTCAGAACGACAACACGGCGTCAAACCCAGGCACAGAATGACCGAAAGGCAAGCGCCAGGAGACAAAGCGTGCAGACGACCTTCCCCCGCCTGATGCTGCAGCATGCACAGGCCCGCCCGCAGGCACCCGCCCTGCGCGAGAAGGTGTACGGCATCTGGCAGACGCTGAATTGGGGCGACCTGGCGGTGCTGGTGCGCCATCTGGCCTGCGGCCTGGCCGAAGCCGGGCTGCGCCGCGGCGACCACCTGGTCGTGGTGGGCGAGAACCGCCCGCGCCTGTACGCCGCGATGCTGGCCGCGCAGAGCCTGGGCGCGGTGCCGGTGCCGCTGTACCAGGAAGCCGCCAGCACCGAGTACGTGTTCCCGATCAACAACGCCGAGGTCGCGTTCGCGATCGTCGAAGACCAGGAACAGGTCGACAAGCTGCTGGAGCTGCGCACGCCCTGCCCGCAGATCGCCCGCATCTGGTACGACGACGCGCGTGGCCTGCGCAACTACGAGGAGCCGGGCCTGGCCTCGCTGGACGCGCTGGTCGCCGCCGGCAGCGCGTGGGACCGCGCGCACCCGGGCTTCTTCGACCAGGAAGTGCAGGCCGGCCGCGCCGAGGACGTGGCGGCGATGTTCTTCACCTCGGGCACCACCGGCAACCCGAAGGGCGTGGTGCACACGCACTTCACGCTGCTGGACCGCGCCAACGCCGGCAAGGCCTTCGACAAGCTGACCGCCAACGAGGAAGTGCTGGCCTACATGCCGCTGGCGTGGATCGGCCAGAACATCTTCAGCTACGCGCAGTGGCTGGCCTGCGGCTACGTGGTGAACTGCCCCGAGAGCGCGGCCACCGTGATGATCGACCTGAAGGAGATCGGGCCGACCTACTACTTCGCGCCGCCGCGTGTGTTCGAGGGCCTGCTGACCAGCGTGACGATCCGCATGGAGGACGCCTCGCGCATCAAGCGCTGGATGTACCAGGCGGCGATGGCGCTGGCGCGCCGCGTCGGCCCGGCCATCATGGACGGCCAGCCGGTGGCCACGCTGGACCGCCTGAAGTACGCACTCGGCAACCTGTGTGTCTACGGCCCGCTGCGCAACACGCTGGGCTTCAGCCGCGTGCGCGTGGCCTACACGGCGGGCGAGGCCATCGGGCCCGACCTGTTCACGTTCTACCGCAGCATCGGCATCAACCTGAAGCAGCTGTACGGCAGCACCGAAACCGCGGTGTTCGTGTGCCTGCAGCCCGACCACGAGGCGCGGGCCGACACCGTGGGCGTGCCGATCGACGGCGTGCAGATCCGCCTGGCCGACAGCGGCGAGGTGCTGGTGAAGAGCCCGGGCCTGCTGAAGGAGTACTACAAGAATCCGGCGGCCACCGCCGAGGTGCTGACGGCCGACGGCTGGTACCACACGGGCGATGCCGGCTTCATCGACAGCGGCGGCCACCTGAAGATCATCGACCGCGCCAAGGACGTGGGCCGCTTGATGGACGGGCCGAACGACGGCGCCATGTTCGCGCCCAAGTACGTCGAGAACAAGCTGAAGTTCTTCCCGCACATCAAGGAGGCCGTGGCCTTCGGTGACAAGCGCGAGAAGGTCTGCGCCTTCATCAACATCGACTTCGAGGCCGTGGGCAACTGGGCCGAGCGCCGCAACCTGCCCTATGCCGGCTACACCGACCTGGCCGCCAAGCCCGAGGTGCTGCAGCTGGTGCGCGAGTGCGTGGAGAAGGTCAATGCCGACCTCGCGCACGACACGCTGCTGGCTGGCAGCCAGATCAGCCGCTTCCTGATCCTGCACAAGGAACTCGACGCCGACGACGGCGAACTCACCCGCACGCGCAAGGTGCGCCGCGGCGCCATCGGCGACAAGTACAAGGTGCTGGTGGACGCGCTGTACGGCGGCAGGAACGAGCAGTTCATCGAGACCGCGGTGAAGTTCGAGGACGGGCGCAGCGGCAGCGTCAGCGCGACGCTGAAGATCGTGGACGCCAAGGTGTTCCCCACCCTGCGGAAGGCCGCCTGACCATGGCACAGCGCAAGATCGGCGAGGTCATCCTCGACGTGCAGAACATCAGCCTGCGCTTCGGTGGCGTGAAGGCGCTCACCGACATCAGCTTCAACGTGCGCGAGCACGAGGTGCGCGCGATCATCGGCCCCAACGGCGCCGGCAAGAGCAGCATGCTGAACTGCATCAACGGCGTGTACGCGCCGCAGGAAGGCCGCATCAGCTTCCGCGGCCAGACCTTCAGCCACATGAACAGCCGCCAGGTCGCCGAGATGGGCGTGGCGCGAACGTTCCAGAACCTGGCGCTGTTCAAGGGCATGAGCGTCATCGACAACATCATGTCGGGCCGCAACCTGCGCATGAAGACCAACATCTTCCAGCAGGCGATCCGCTGGGGCGCGGCCGAGCGCGAGGAATCCGCGCACCGCGAGGTGGTCGAGAAGATCATCGACTTCCTCGAGATCCAGGCCTACCGCAAGACGCCGGTGGGCCGCCTGCCCTACGGCTTGCAAAAGCGCGTGGACCTGGGCCGCGCACTCGCGATGGAGCCGCAGGTGCTGCTGCTCGACGAGCCGATGGCCGGCATGAACGTCGAGGAGAAGCAGGACATGAGCCGCTTCATCCTGGACGTCAACGACGAGTACGGCACCACCATCGTGCTGATCGAGCACGACATGGGTGTGGTGATGGACATCTCCGACCGCGTGGTCGTGCTCGACTACGGCAAGAAGATCGGCGACGGCACGCCCGACGAAGTGCGCACCAATCCCGAAGTCATCAGCGCCTATCTCGGCGCCAGCCACTGACAGCGAAGGCGGCACACGATGGGTTTCTTTCTCGAAACGGTGATCGGCGGCCTGATGGCGGGCATGCTGTACAGCCTGATCGCACTCGGCTTCGTGCTGATCTTCAAGGCCAGCGGGGTCTTCAACTTCGCACAGGGCGCGATGGTGCTGTTCGCTGCGCTGGCGATGGCACGCTTCTCCGAGTGGTTCCCGGCGCTGCTGGGCTTCGACAACAAGGTGCTGGCGAACATCCTGGCCTTCGCCGGTGCGATGGTGGTGATGGTGGCGGTGGCCTGGGTGATCGAGCGCCTCGTGCTCGGCAAGCTGGTCAACCAGGAAGGCATCACGCTGCTGATGGCCACGCTGGGCATCACCTACTTCCTCGACGGCTTCGGGCAGACGCTGTTCGGCAGCGACATCTACAAGATCGACATCGGCATGCCGAAGGACCCGATCTTCCTGCTGGACAGCGTGTTCGAGGGCGGCGTGCTGGTGAACAAGGAAGACCTGTACGCCGCAGGCATCGCCGCAGCACTGGTGATCGCCCTGTCGGCCTTCTTCCAGTACACCACCACCGGCCGTGCCCTGCGCGCGGTGGCCGACGACCACCAGGCGGCGCAGAGCATCGGCATTCCGCTCAACCGCATCTGGGTCATCGTCTGGAGCGTTGCGGGCTTCGTGGCGCTGGTGGCCGGCGTCATCTGGGGCAGCAAGCTCGGCGTGCAGTTCTCGCTCTCGCTGGTGGCACTGAAGGCCTTGCCGGTCGTGATCCTCGGCGGCCTGACCAGCGTGCCGGGCGCCATCATCGGCGGGCTGATCATCGGCGTCGGCGAGAAGGTCTCCGAGGTGTACATCGGCCAGCACATCGGCGGCGGCATCGAGATCTGGTTTGCCTACGTGCTGGTGCTCTTCGTGCTGCTGGTGCGGCCGCAAGGGTTGTTCGGCGAAAAGATCATCGACCGGGTCTGAACCACCATGCTCTACAGAGAAAACGGTCAGTTCAAGACCACCTACGCCAGCGACCTGCAGATCTTCCCGATCGCGCAGGACCGCATCGTGATCGGCCTGCTGCTGGCGTTCGCGGTGGCCGGCGTGCCGCTGCTGGCCGACGAGTACCTGCTGCGCGCGATCCTGATCCCGTTCCTGATCCTCGCGCTGGCGGCGCTGGGGCTGAACATCCTCGTCGGCTACTGCGGGCAGATCAGCCTGGGCACCGGCGCGTTCATGGCGGTGGGGGCGTACGCGGCCTACAACCTGCAGGCGCGCATCGACGGCCTGCCGCTCATCCTGGCGCTGCTGGGCGGCGGCATCTGCTCCACCATGGTGGGCGTGCTGTTCGGCATTCCCAGCCTGCGCATCAAGGGCCTGTATCTCGCGGTGGCCACGCTGGCGGCGCAGTTCTTCGTCGACTGGGCCGCGCTGCGGCTGAAGTGGGTGACCAACGACTCGTCGTCGGGCTCGGTCAGCGTGGCCGACCTGAGCTTCTTCGGCATGCCGATCGAGACGCCGGTGCAGAAGTACCTGTTCTGCCTGGTCATCGTCGCGGTGTTCGCGCTGCTGGCGAAGAACCTGGTCCGCAGCCACATCGGCCGCGAGTGGATGGCCATCCGCGACATGGACGTCGCCGCCGCCGTCATCGGCATCCGACCGGTGTACGCCAAGCTCACCGCGTTCGCGGTCAGCTCGTTCATCGTCGGCGTGGCCGGCGCCTTGTGGGCCTTCGTGCACCTGGGCTCGTGGGAGCCGGCGGCGTTCAACATCGACCGCTCGTTCCAGCTGCTGTTCATGGTGATCATCGGCGGCCTGGGCTCGATCATGGGCAGCTTCTTCGGCGCCGCGTTCATCGTCGTGCTGCCGATCGCGCTGGACCTGTTCCTGCCGTGGCTGGGCGAACTGTTCGGCTTCACTGTCAGCACCGCGACGGTGTCGCACGCCGTGTTCATGATCTTCGGCGCGCTGATCGTCTTCTTCCTCATCGTCGAACCCCACGGCATGGCACGCCTGTGGTCCACGGCCAAAGAAAAGCTGCGGCTTTGGCCTTTCCCGCACTGACGCAGTGACCTACGTTTCCTGGAGACAAGCATGAGACTCGCCTCGATCACCCTGGCCGCGGCCGCCCTGATGGCGGCGGGCACCGCCTCCACCCCCGCCTTCGCGCAGGCCAAGGAACAGTTCTTCCCGCTGCTGAGCTACCGCACCGGTCCCTACGCGCCCAACGGCGTGCCCTGGGCCAACGGCAAGCAGGACTACATCAAGCTCATCAACGCGCGCGACGGCGGCATCAATGGCGTGAAGATCACCTTCGAGGAATGCGAGACCGGCTACGCCACCGACAAGGGCGTGGAGTGCTACGAACGCCTGAAGGGCAAGGGCGCGTCGCTGTTCGACCCGCAGTCCACCGGCATCACCTTCGCGCTGACCGACAAGGCGCCGAACGACAAGGTGCCGCTCATCACGCTGGGCTACGGCCTGTCGGCCAGCCAGGACGGCAACGTGTTCAAGTGGAACTTCCCGCTGATGGGCAGCTACTGGACCGGCGCCGACATCATCCTGCAGCACATCGCGAAGAAGGAAGGCGGCTGGGACAAGCTCAAGGGCAAGAAGATCGCGCTCGTCTACCACGACAGCCCGTTCGGCAAGGAGCCCATCCCGCTGATCCAGGAACGGCAGAAGATGCACGGCTTCGAGCTGCAGCTGATCCCCGTCACGGCGCCGGGCGTCGAGCAGAAGTCGGCGTGGCTGCAGGTGCGCCAGAGCCGCCCCGACTTCGTGATGCTGTGGGGCTGGGGCGTGATGAACAGCACCGCGCTGAAGGAAGCGCAGGCCACCGGCTACCCGCGCGACAAGATGTATGGCGTGTGGTGGGCCGGCGCCGAACCCGACGTGAAGGACGTCGGTGACGGTGCCAAGGGCTACAACGCGCTGGCGCTGAACACCTCGGGCACGCAGCCGAAGGTGATCCAGGAGATCCTGAAGCACGTGCACGACAAGGGCCAGGGCACCGGCCCGAAGGACGAGGTGGGCTCGGTGCTCTACACGCGCGGCGTGATCATCCAGATGCTGTCGATCGAGGCTGTGCGCCGCGCACAGGAGCGCTTCGGCAAGGGCAAGGTGATGACCGGCGAGCAGGTGCGCTGGGGCCTGGAGAACCTGGCGCTGGACCAGAAGAAGCTCGACGCGCTGGGCTTCAGCGGCATCATGCGGCCGCTGTCCACGTCGTGCCAGGACCACATGGGTTCGAGCTGGGCGCGCATCCACACCTGGGACGGTGCGAAGTGGAACTTCACCTCCGACTGGTACCAGGCCGACGAGGCGATCCTGAAGCCGATGGTGAGGGCCGGCGCCGACAAGTACGCGCAGGACAAGAAGCTGACGCGGCGCACGCCTGCCGACTGCCAGTCTTGACCCACCCCCGTAGCGCCTGACGGCGCTCCCCCTCGAGGGGGCGCCGCCTGCGGACCGGCAGAGCCGGTCCGCGGCGGCTGCTTGAAGGGCGGGCGGCAGCTTTGCTGCCTGCCCTTGTCGATGTGCATGGAGCCTGTCTTGTCCAACATCCTTCTCAACGTCAACGGCATCGAGGTCATCTACAACCACGTGATCCTCGTGCTCAAGGGCGTCTCGCTGCAGGTGCCCGAGGGCGGCGTGGTGGCGCTGCTGGGCGGCAACGGTGCCGGCAAGACGACGACGCTGCGCGCGGTGAGCAACCTGCTGGCCGGCGAGCGCGGCGAGGTCACCAAGGGCAGCATCGAGCTGCGCGGCGAACCCATCGCCGGGCTCAGCACGTCCGACATGGTGCAGCGCGGCGTGATCCAGGTGATGGAAGGTCGGCACTGCTTCGCCCACCTGAGCATCGAGGACAACCTGATGACGGGTGCCTACACCCGCCGCGACGGCAAGGCCGCGATCCAGCAGACGCTGGAGAAGGTCTACGCCTACTTCCCGCGCCTGAAGACACGGCGCACCAGCCAGGCCGCCTACACCTCGGGCGGCGAGCAGCAGATGTGCGCCATCGGCCGTGCGCTGATGGCGAATCCGAAGATGGTGCTGCTCGACGAGCCCAGCATGGGCTTGGCGCCGCAGATCGTGGAAGAGGTGTTCGAGATCGTGAAGGACCTCAACACCAAGGAGAAGACCACCTTCTTGCTCGCCGAGCAGAACACCAACATGGCGCTGCGCTATGCCGACTACGGCTACATCCTGGAGAACGGCCGCATCGTGATGGACGGCGAGGCCAAGGCGCTGCGCGAGAACGAGGACGTCAAGGAGTTCTACCTGGGCATGGGGGGCGGCGACCGCAAGAGCTTTCGCGACGTCAAGAGCTACAAGCGCCGGAAAAGGTGGTTGTCGTGACCGACGGCGAAGGCTTCGCGCCGCCGCCCTTCGATGCGGCCGAAGGCCTGCAGAAGCTGCAGCGCGAGCTGCGGGCGCTGGGGCTGGTGGAACGGAGCGGCGTGTTCGAACGCCGCGGCGTGGCCATCGCGAAAGCGGTGCTCGACAGCGGCGTGCTGCAGATCAGCACCGTCAAGCGCCCGTCGCGCAGCAGCCCGGAATGGAGCCACCGGCCGTTGCGCAGCGGCGCCGATGTGCGCGACGCCGTGGCCGACCTGAAGAAGAAGCTGGCCTTGTGGAGCGACCGTGATGACTGATTTCTACGACGCGCTGGAAACACGCGACCCCGGCCAGCGCGAGGACGCGCTGATGGCCGCGCTGCCGTCGCAGCTGCGCGCAGCACTGGCCACGCCGGCCTTCGCCGAGCTGCTGGCCGGCGTGGACGCGGCCGCCGTCACCAGCCGCGCGGCGCTGGCGCAGTTGCCCGTCACGCGCAAGAGCGAACTGCTGGCGCGCCAGCAGGCGCAGCGCGCGCACACGCCCTTCGGCGGCTTCTCGGCCATCGGCTGGCGTGCCGTGGGCGCGCTGCGGCCGGCGCGGCGCGTGTTCCAGTCGCCGGGCCCGATCTACGAACCCGAGGGTCCGGCCGTCGACTACTGGCGCTTCGGCCGCGCGCTCTTTGCCGCCGGGCTGCGCGCCGGCGATCTGGTGCACAACAGCTTCAGCTACCACCTGACGCCGGCCGGTTCGATGATGGAAGGCGGCGCACACGCGATCGGCTGCACGGTGTTCCCCGGCGGCGTCGGCAACACCGAACTGCAGCTGCAGGCGATGGCCGAACTGCGCCCCGACGCGTATGCCGGCACGCCCAGCTTCCTGCGCATCGCGCTCGAGAAAGCCGACGAACAGGGGCTGGCGCTGCCGTCGCTGAAGAAGGCGTCGGTGGGCGGCGAGGCCTTTCCGCCGGCGCTGCGCGACGCACTGCGCGCGCGCGGCATCGAGGCCTACCAGAGCTACGGCACCGCCGATGTCGGCCTGGTGGCCTACGAGACTGCCGCGCGCGAAGGCCTGGTGCTGGATGAAGGCGTGATCGTCGAGATCGTGCGCCCGGGCACCGGCACGCCGGTGGCCGACGGTGAGGTCGGCGAGGTCGTCGTGACGGTGCTGAACCCCGACTACCCACTGGTGCGCTTCGGCACCGGCGACCTGTCGGCGGTGCTGCCCGGCTCCTGCCCCACCGGCCGCACGGCACCGCGCATCAAGGGCTGGATGGGCCGCGCCGACCAGACGGCCAAGGTGCGCGGCATGTTCGTGCACCCGGGCCAGGTGGCCGAGGTGGTGCGGCGCCACGCCGAGATCGGCCGCGCGCGCCTGGTGGTCGAAGGCGAGATGGCCAACGACCGCATGACGCTGCACGTGGAGTGCACTGCACGGCCCGACGGTCTGGGCGACGCCGTGGCGCAAAGCCTGCGCGACGTGACCAAGCTGCGCGGCGACGTGCGCCTGGTGGCGCCGGGCAGCCTGGCCAACGACGGCAAGGTCATCGAGGACCTGCGCCCCATCGGCTGAAGGCGCCTACTCGGCGACCATCTGCGCCTGGCGCACCAGGCGCTCCCAGCGCTTGAGGTCGATGCGGATGGCACCGTCCCATTCCATCGGCGACATCGTCACCGGCTGCGCGCCCAGCAGCAGCAGCTGGGCCTTGAACTCGGCCGAGTCCAACAGGCCGTTGATGGTGGTGTTGAGCTTGTTCACCAGCGCCCGCGGCATGCCGGCCGGGCCCACCACGCCGTACCACACCGGCGCGTCGAAGCCGGGCATGCCGGCCTCGGCCATGGTCGGCGTGTCGGGCAGCGCGAACGAGCGCTTGGCGGTGGTGACGGCGATGGCCTTGACCTTGCCGCCGCGGATCTGCGTCATCGCCGACGGGATGGTCTCGAAGGCCATGTCGACCTGGCCGGCGATCAGGTCCACCATCATCGGCCCGCCGCCCTTGTAGGGCACGTGCTCGACCTGCGTGGCCGAGCGGAACTTGAACAGCTCGGCCGTGGCGTGCTGGGTCGAGCCGACGCCGGCCGAGCCGTAGTTCAGCTTGCCCGGCTGCGCCTTGGCCAGCGTCAGCACGTCCTTCAGGCTGCTGGCACTGGACTTGGTGTTGACCACCAGCACCGACGGCACGCTGGCGATCACCGCGATCGGCGAGAACGCCTGCGTGTAGCTGTAGGGCAGCTTCTTGTAGACGTGCTGGGCGATGAAGTGGTGCGACGACGTGATCATCAGCGTGTAGCCGTCGGGCGCCGTCTTGGCGACGTGGGCCGCCCCGATGGTGCCGCCGGCGCCGCCGCGGTTCTCGATCACCACCGGCTGCCCCAGCGCCTGCTGCAGGCGCTGCGCCAGCGGCCGCGCCAGCGCATCGCTGGAGCCGCCGGCCGGGAAGGTCACCACCAGGGTGATGGGCTTGGTGGGGAAGTCACCCGTCTGTGCCAGGGCCGCCGTAGCGGCCAGGCCCAGCAACGCGCCGAGCAGCGCGCGTGCACTCGTCTGGATCGTCATGTGGAGGTAGGAAGGAAGTGGACCCGCCGATTCTGAAGCACGCGCACGCTGCGGTGGCGCACAGCTCACGCGTCAGGCTTGACGTTGCCTTCCTTCACCACCTTGCGCCACTGCGCGATCTCGCTCTTGATGAACTCGGTGAAGCGCTCGCGCGAGCCGCCGCCGTCCTCGGCGCCGTACTGCGCCAGGCTGGTCTGCACGTCGGGCATGGCCAGCACCTTGTTGACGTCTTCGTTCATGCGCTGCGCCATCGCGACCGGCAGCTTGCCCGGGCCCACCAGGCCGTACCAGGTGGTGGCCTCGAAGCCGGGGTAGCCCAGTTCGGCCATGGTCGGCACGTCGGGGTAGCTCTGCGCGCGCTTGGCACGCGTCTGCGCGATGGCCATCAGCCGGCCGCCCTTCACGTGCGGCGTGGCGGCGGTCATGGTCTCGAAGGCGTACTGGATCTGGCCGCCGATGAGGTCGGTGATGACGGGCGCGCTGCCCTTGTACGGCACGTGGATGGCGTTGACGCCGGCACGCTGCTTGAACAGTTCCAGCGCCAGGTGCTGGGCCGAGCCCGAGCCCGCGGAGCCGAAGCCGATCTGCCCCGGCTTGGCCTTGCACAGCGCCACGATGTCGGCCACGGTCTTGGCCGGCTGGCTGGGGTTGCACACCAGCAGGTTGGGCGTGACGCCCACCAGCGTGATGGGCGTGAAGTCGTTGATCGGGTCGTACTTCAGCTTGGGCTGCAGGCTGGGCGCCAGCGCGTGGCTGTTGATGTGCGCCATCAGCAGCGTGGTGCCGTCGGCCGGCTGGGTGGCCGTGTAGTCGGCGGCCAGCACGCCGGCCACGCCGGCCTTGGTCTCTACGATGACCTGGGTGTTCCACATCTGCGTCAGCTTGGCCGCGACGATGCGTGCCAGCGCGTCGGTGCCGCCGCCGGGCGGGAAGCCGACGATGATGCGGATCGGGCCGCTGGGCAGGGTCTGCGCCAGCAGCCCGGGGGCGGCCAGCGCCGCGACCGAGCCGGCGGCGGCTTGCAGCAGTGTGCGTCGTTGCATGGTCTCGTGTCTCCTTCAGGCTGCGGCTTGCAGCGGTGCTTGTTGCGGATGCGCGGCGAAATACTCCATGGCGGCCAGCACGCCGCTGCCCGCGGTGGGCACGCCGGCGAGCTTGAAGCCCATCTCGACGCCCGACAGCGCCGCCATCAGCGTGAGGTCGTTGCAATCGCCCAGGTGGCCGATGCGGAACATGCGGCCCTTCACCTTGCCCAGGCCGGTGCCGAGCGAGAGATCGAAGCGCTGGTGGATCAGCCGGCGCAGGGCGTCGGCGTCCACGCCCACGGGCGTGACGACGCCGGTGAGCACCGGCGAATACACCGCCGGGTCGGCGCACTGGATCGGCAGGCCCCAGGCACGCACCGCGCGGCGAACGCCCTCGCCCCAGCGCCGGTGGCGCGCGAACACGGCCGGCAGGCCTTGTTCGAGCAGCATGTCCAGCGCCTCGCTCAGGCCGTACAGCAGGTTGGTGTTGGGCGTGTAGGGCCAGTAGCCGCTGGCGTTGAACTCGACGATCTCGTCCCAGGCCCAGAAGCTGCGCGGCAGCTTCGCGGTCTTGCTGGCGGCCAGCGCCTTGGGGCTGAGCGCATTGAAGCTGATGCCCGGCGGCAGCATCAGGCCCTTCTGCGAGCCGCTGACCGTGACGTCCACACCCCAGGCGTCGTGCTGGTAGTCGGCACTGGCCAGGCCCGAGATGGTGTCGACGATCAGCAGCGCCGGGTGGCCCGCGGCGTCGATGGCGCGGCGCACGGCGGCGATGTCGCTGGTGACGCCGGTGGAGGTCTCGTTGTGCACCACGCACACGGCGCGGATCTGGTGGCCGGCGTCGGCACGCAGGCGCTGCTCGATCAGCGCGGCATCGACACCGCGGCGCCAGCCGTTTGGCAAGCCGGTCTCGGCATCGGTGCCGGGCACGCTCAGGAACTCGGGGTTCAGGCCCAGGCGCAGCGCCATCTTCTGCCACAGCGCGGCGAACTGGCCGGTCTCGAACATCAGCACCGTGTCGCCCGGGCTCATGGTGTTGGCCAGCGCCGCTTCCCAGGCGCCGGTGCCGCTGGCCGGGTAGATGGCCACCGGGTGCTTCGTCTGGAAGATCTGCTGCATGCCGGCCAGCACCTTTTTGCCGAGCACCGCGAACTCGGGGCCGCGGTGGTCGATGGTGGGCAGGCTCATCGCACGCAGGATGCGGTCGGGCACCGGGCTCGGGCCCGGGATCTGCAGGAAATGGCGGCCGCTGGGGTGCTGGTCGAGCGGGATCATGGGCGGTGTTCTCCAACAGGGAATGCGCCGGAGTTTTGCATACAAAATGCATTTGTCAACCGATCCTAGCTAGAATGAGCCCGTATCGGCGCATCTTTTTGTATGCGCTTTGGGGTTTCCACGGTGGCCGACATCATTTCCATCCCGCGCCAGGTGCTGCACCAGGAGGTGGCCACGCGGCTGCGCCAGCGCCTGGTCGAAGGCCAGATTCCGCCCGGTGCCAAGCTCAACGAACGCGAGCTCAGCGAAAGCCTGCAGGTCTCGCGCACGCCGCTGCGCGAGGCCATCAAGATGCTGGCCGCCGAAGGCCTGGTGGAACTGCTGCCCAACCGCGGCGCGGTGGCCGCCAGCCTGAGCGCACAGGACGTGGCCGACACGTTCGAGGTCATCGCCGGCCTCGAAGGGCAGTCGGGCGCGCTCGCGGCGCAGCGCATCACGCCGGCCGAGCTGGCCGAGATCCAGGCCCTGCACTACGAGATGCTGGCCGCGTTCACGCGCCGCGACCTGTCCACCTACTACCGGCTGAACGCGCAGATCCACACGCTGATCAACGCCGCCGCGCGCAACCCGGTGCTCACGCACACCTGGCGCACGGTGAACGCGCGGCTGCAGGCACTGCGCTTCCGCTCCAACTTCGACGAAGCCAAGTGGGCGCGCGCGGTGGACGAACACGAACGCATGGTGGCCCTGCTGGCCGCCCGCGACGCCGATGGCCTGCACCGCCTGCTGGTGCAGCACCTCGAACACAAACGCGATGCCGTGCTGGAGCTGATGCACGCCGGCACGCTGCACGGAGCCACGTCCGCATGACCGCCACACTGCAACGCCGCCTGCGCCAGGAAACGCAGGGCGAGGTGCACTTCGATGCCGCCGCACGCGGCCGCTACGCCACCGACGCGTCCATCTACCAGCAGATGCCGGTGGGTGTGTTCGTGCCCACCACGCCCGAGGACATGGCGGTGGCGCTGGCCATCGCCCGCGAAGAGAAGGTGCCGGTCCTGCCCCGCGGCGGCGGCACCTCGCAATGCGGGCAGACCACCGGCGCCGCGCTGGTGATCGACTGCACCAAGCACCTGCGGCGCGTGCTCGCGGTGGACGCCGACGCGCGCACCGCGACCGTGGAGCCCGGCCTGGTGCTGGACCACCTGAACGCGCAGCTCAAGCCGCTGGGGCTGTGGTACCCGGTCGACGTGTCCACCAGCGCGCAGGCCACGCTGGGCGGCATGGCCGGCAACAACAGCTGCGGCAGCCGCAGCATCGCCTACGGCAACATGGTGCACAACGTGGCCGGCATCGACGCGTGGCTGGCCGACGGCACGCTGGCGCGCTTCGGCCCGCTGGCCACGCTGGGCCACCGCGAGCGCCAGATCGCCGATTTCGTGCGCGGCCTGGCCGAGCAGCAGGCCGACGAGATCGACGCCCGCTGGCCGCAGGTGCTGCGCCGCGTGGCCGGCTACAACCTCGACATCTTCCGCCCGAAGAGCGAGCGGCCATACACGCACGACGGCAGCGTCAACCTGGCCCACCTGCTGGTGGGCAGCGAAGGCACGCTGGCCGTCACCAAGAGCCTGACGCTGCGCTTGAGCACCCTGCCGCGCGCCAAGGTGCTGGGCGTGGTGAACTTCCCCAGCTTCCACGGCGCGATGGATGCGGCGCAGCACATCGTGAAGCTCGGGCCCAGCGCGGTGGAACTGGTCGACCGCACGATGATCGAGCTGAGCCGCGCCAACCCGGCCTTCCGCACCGTCATCGAGACCGCGCTGGTGGCAGCGCAGGGCGCCGCGCCCGAGGCCATCCTGCTGGTGGAATTCAGCGGCGACGACAAGCCCGCGCTGGTGCGGCAGCTCGACGCGCTGGTCGAACTGATGGGCGACCTGGGCCTGCCCGGCAGCGTGGTGCGCATGGAAGCCGACGCGCCGCAGAAGGCGCTGTGGGAAGTGCGCAAGGCCGGCCTGAACATCATGATGAGCCTGAAGGGCGACGGCAAGCCGGTGAGCTTCATCGAGGACTGCGCCGTGCCGCTGGTGCACCTGGCCGAATACACCGACGCACTGACCGAAGTGTTCCGCAAACACGGCAGCCGCGGCACCTGGTACGCGCACGCCTCGGTGGGCACGCTGCACGTGCGGCCCATCCTCGACATGCGGCGCGACGGCGCGCAGAAGATGCGCGCCATCGCCGAGGAAGCCAGCGCGCTGGTGCGCAAATACAAGGGCGCGTTCAGCGGCGAGCACGGCGACGGCCTGTGCCGCGGCGAGTGGATCGAGTGGCAGTTCGGGCCACGGATCACCGGCGCCTTCCGCGCCATCAAGCAGCACCTGGACCCGGGCAACCTGCTGAACCCGGGCAAGATCATCGACCCGCCGAAGATGGACGACGCCTCGTTGTTCCGCTTCCCGCCGAGCTACCGCACGATCCCGCTGCAGCCGGTGTACGACTGGTCGGCCTGGAATGTGCAGAACGACCCCGTCACCGAGGAAACCACCGCGCCCGGCACCGGCGGCGACACCACCGGAGGCTTGGCCAAGGCGGTGGAGATGTGCAACAACAATGGGCACTGCCGCAAGTTCGACGCCGGCACCATGTGCCCGAGCTACCGCGTCACGCGCGATGAACAGCACCTCACGCGCGGCCGCGCCAACACCTTGCGGCTGGCGCTGTCGGGCCAGCTCGGCCCCGACGCCTTCACCGGCCCGGAGGTCGCCGAGGCGCTGGACCTGTGCGTGGGCTGCAAGGGCTGCAAGCGCGACTGCCCCACCGGCGTCGACATGGCCAAGATGAAGCTCGAATGGACGGCGCAGCATCGCGCCCGCCACGGCTTCACGTTGAAGGACCGGCTGCTGGCTCGCCTGCCCGAGCTGGTGCACACGGCGGCCAAGCTGCCGTGGCTCTTCAACCTGCGCAACACGCTGCCGGGGGCGCGTGCGCTGAGCGCGAAGTGGCTGGGCCTGGCGCCGCAGCGCAGCCTGCCGGCCTTCCGCAGCGACACCTTCTGGTCGAAGGCGCCCACGCTGCAGCTGGCCACGCGCGAGCAGGTGCTGGCTGCCGACAAGGGCGTGGTGCTGTTCGTCGACACGTTCAATGGCGGCTTCGAGACCGAGAACGCCACCGCCGCGGTGCGCGTGCTGCAGGCCGCGGGCTACACGGTGCACGTGGCGCAGAAGGCGGGCGGCCACCTGTGCTGCGGCCGCACGCTGATGGCCGCCGGCATGGCCGACGCTGCCAAGGACCGCGCGCGCGAGCTGCTCGACGCGCTGCTGCCACTGGCCGACCGCGGGCTGGCCATCGTCGGCCTGGAGCCGTCGTGCCTGCTGACGCTGCGCGACGAACTGCTGGTGATGGGCCTGGGCGACGGCGCCGTGCGGCTGTCGAAGCAGGCCTTCCTGCTGGAAGAGTTCCTGGTGCGCGAGCTGCAGGCCGGCCGCTTCGCCCCGGCGCTCAAGCCCGCGACGCAGCCGCTGCGCGTGCATGGCCACTGCCACCAGAAGGCCTTCGGCGCGGTGCAGCCGGTGCTGGACGTGCTGAAGCTGATCCCCGGCGCGCAGCCCGAGCTGATCGAGAGCTCGTGCTGCGGCATGGCCGGCAGCTTCGGCTACGACGCCGAGCACCACGCGGTGTCGATGCAGATGGCCGAGCTGAGCCTGCTGCCGGCGGTACGGGCCGCGCCCGACGCGATCATCGTCGCCGACGGCACCAGCTGCCGGCACCAGATCGCCGACGGCGCCGGGCGCCAGGCGCTGCACGTGGCCCGCGTGCTGGCCGACCACCTGGCCTGATGCGGGTCAAACCCGATCGGGATTGACCCTGGAGGCGCAGCCGCTACGTAGTTTCCGCGGCGCACGCCAGCGGGGCTGCGCCTACCATCCGGCCCTGCCTTTTTGGAGCCTTCCGGAGACACGTCCATGAAGAAACTGATGATCGCCGTGGCCGCCGCCACGCTGGCCTCTGCTGCTGCCGCGGCTTATCCCGAGAAGCCGGTCACCATCGTCGTGCCGTTCGCTGCCGGCGGCCCCACCGACAAGGTCGCGCGCGACCTCGCCGAGACGCTGCGCAAGCACCTGAACAACCAGACGGTCGTCATCGAGAACGTCGGTGGCGCCGGCGGTACGCTGGGTGCCGCCAAGGTGGCCAAGGCCTCGCCCGACGGCTACACGCTGCTGCTGCACCACATCGGCATGTCCACCGCGCCGGCGCTGTACCGCAACCTGCCGTTCAAGGTGCTCGAAGACTTCGAGTACGTCGGCATGGTCAACGACGTGCCGATGACGCTGATCGGCCGCACCTCGCTGCCGGCCAACAACATGGCCGAGCTGCGCACCTGGCTCACCGCCAACAAGGGCAAGATCAACCTGGCCAACGCCGGTCTGGGCGCCGCATCGCACCTGTGCGGCCTGCTCTTCCAGCAGCAGATGGGCATCGACATGACGACCGTGCCCTACAAGGGCACGGCCCCGGCGATGACCGACCTGCTGGGCGGCCAGGTCGACATCATGTGCGACCAGACCACCAACACCACCGGCCAGATCGAGTCGGGCAAGGTCAAGGCCTTCGCCGTCACGACGACCAAGCGCCTGACCACGCCGGCGCTGGCCAAGCTGCCGACGCTGGACGAGTCGGGCCTGAAGGGCTTCAACGTCAGCATCTGGCACGGCGTGTACGCCCCGAAGAACACGCCGAAGGCGGTGGTCGACCAGCTCAACACCGCGCTGCGCGCCGCGCTGAAGGACCCCGAGTTCATCAAGCGCCAGGAAGCGCTGGGCGCCGTGGTCGTGACCGACGGCCGCGTGGCACCGGCCGAGCACAAGAAGTTCGTCGAGGCCGAGATCGCCAAGTGGGGCCCGGCCATCAAGGCGGCAGGGCAATACGCTGACTGAGCGCGCCTAAGTGATGCGCAGCGGGATCGTCACCGGTCCCGCATTCACCAGGCCGACCTGCATGTCGGCACCGAACACGCCGGCCTCGACCGGCGTGTGTCGTTTCCGGGCCTCGGCGAGCACGGCCTCATAGAGCCGCCGGCCCTGTTCGGCAGGCGCCGCGCCAGTGAAGCTGGGGCGGTTGCCGCCCGCGGTGTCGGCCGCGAGCGTGAACTGGCTGACGATCAGCAGCCCGCCGGCCACGTCCTGCACGCTGCGGTTCATCTTGCCGGCGGCGTCGGAGAAGATGCGCAGCTTCAGCAGCTTGTCGACCAGCTTCTCCGCCTGCGCCTGGCCGTCGGACGGCTCGGCGCACACCAGCACCAGCAGGCCCTGCCCGATGGCACCGACGACCGTGCCGTCGACCGTCACGCTGGCCTGCGAGACCCGTTGCACCAGCGCGATCACAGCGGGTCCCGTTCGTCGCCCAGGTGCGCTTCCACGTCCATCGGCAGCAGCTGGATGCTGGCGCGCAGGCCCGGCACCGCGGCCATCAACGCCTGCTCGACCGACGTGCGCACCGCCGCCGCGCGGCCCAGCGTCCAGGCCGCCGGCATGTGCATGTGCAGGTCGACGAAGCGGCGCTGGCCGGCGCGGCGCGTGACGACGTGGTCGAAGCGGATGGCATGGTGGCGGAAGCCCTCCAGCGTGGTCTCGATTGCGGCCAGCGATTCGGCGTCGAGCGCCTCGTCGAGCAGGCCGTTGACCGACCCCCAGACCAGGCGCGCACCTTCGCGCAGGATGTTCAGCGCCACGGCGATGGCAATCACCGGATCCAGCCACTGCCAGCCGGTGGCCAGCACGGCCAGCAGGCCCAGCACGACGCCTGCCGAGGTCCAGACGTCGGTGAACAGGTGGCGGGCGTCGGCTTCCAGCGCCATCGAGCGCGCTGCCCGCGCCTTCTTCAGCATCGACGCGGCCAGCACGCCGTTCATCACCGAGCTGGCGACACTGAGCACCAGGCCCCAGCCCACGGCCTCCAGCGGCTGCGGGTGCAGCAGGCGGTCGACCGCGGCCCATACGATGCCCAGCGCCGCGGCGAAGATCAGCACGCCTTCGAAGCCGCTGGAGAAGTATTCGGCCTTGTGGTGGCCGTAAGGATGGTCGTCGTCGGGCGGGCGCGCGGCGATGGTCACCATCGCCAGCGCGAACATCGCGCCGGCCAGGTTGACCAGCGACTCCAGCGCGTCCGAGAGCAGGCTGACGCTGCCGCTGACCCACCAGGCGCCAGTCTTCAGCGCGATGGTGGCCAGCGCCACCGCGACCGAGATCTTCAGGTAGGTGGCAACCTGCATCGGCACAGCGTCAGGCGCTGAGCGTCACGCGCGCGAACTTGCGCTTGCCCACCTGCACCACCACCGTGCCGGCGCCCAGCTTCAGGGCCTTGTCGCTGACGACGGCTCCATCGATGCGCACGCCGCCCTGGTCGATCAGGCGCAGCGCCTCGCTGGAGGACGGCGCCAAGCCGGCCTGCTTCAGCACAGCGCCGATGGCCAGCGGCGCCCCGGACAGCGCCACCTCGGGGATCTCGTCGGGCACGCCACCGGCAGCGCGGCGCTGGAAGTCCTGCTCGGCCGCCTCGGCCGCAGCCGCGCTGTGGAAGCGCGCGGTGATCTCCTTGGCCAGCAGCACCTTGGCGTCCTTCGGGTTGCGGCCGGCCTCGACCTCGCGCCGCAGCGCCGCGATCTCGGCTTCGCTGCGGAACGACAGCAGCGTGAACCACTTCCACATCAGCGTGTCGCTGACCGACAGCACCTTGGCGAACATCGTGTTCGGATCTTCGGTGATGCCGATGTAGTTGCCCTTGCTCTTGGACATCTTCTCGACGCCGTCCAGGCCTTCGAGCAGCGGCATCGTCAGGATGCACTGCGGCTCCTGGCCGTATTCGGCCTGCAGCGCACGGCCGACCAGCAGGTTGAACTTCTGGTCGGTGCCGCCGAGCTCGAGGTCGCTCTTCAACGCCACCGAGTCGTAGCCCTGCATCAGCGGATACAGCAGCTCGTGGATGCTGATCGGGCTGTTGGACTTGAAACGCTTCGTAAAGTCGTCGCGCTCCAGCATGCGCGCCAGCGTGTACTTTGCGGCCAGCTGGATCATGCCGCGCGCGCCCAAAGCGTCGCTCCATTCGCTGTTGTAGCGGATCTCGGTCTTCTCGGGATCGAGCACCAGGCTGGCCTGGCGGTAGTACGTCTGGGCGTTGGCTTCGATCTGTTCGCGTGTCAGCGGCGGGCGCGTGGTGTTGCGGCCGGAGGGGTCGCCGATCATCGACGTGAAGTCGCCGATGAGAAAAATCACGGTATGGCCCAAATCCTGCAACTGCCGCATCTTGTTCAAGACGACGGTATGGCCGATATGGATGTCCGGCGCAGTGGGATCGAGACCGAGCTTGATGCGCAGCGGCACACCGGTGGCCTCAGAACGGGCCAGCTTGGCCAGCCACTCGCCTTCGGGCAGCAGTTCGTCGCAGCCGCGCTGCGACACCGCCAACGCGGCGCGCACGAGGTCGGTCACGGGGTGCGGCAGCGCCGCTTCAGATACAGACATGGCTCGGTTTCCGGGGTTTCTCGGGCTTTCCGGCCTGGGGCTGCCGATATACTTCGCAGCCTTCAGCCGTCCCCGATGGGGCGGCGAATTCTAGTGGACAGGTACCGGCCTGACGGTCTGCCAACACACACACTTCGAACAACCAAGTCACACACGGATCGTTGGGTTTGAACTTCGCATCGGACCGCTGGCTCCAGCACGCACAAGACTTCGGCACCCGCCACCACCGCAGCATCGTCGCCGCGGTCGTGGTGCTGCTCGGAGGTTTCGGCGTCACGGCCTTCGGCATCGCGCCGCTGGCGCCCGATGCCGCGCTGCTGCCGCAGCGGCTGGTGACGGAAGCCGTCACGCCCGACGACATCCCCTCGCAGCTCGACGCCCTCGCCGAGCACACGCTGGATCTGGTGCGCCACGACATCACGCGCGGCACCGACACGCCCGAATCGCTGCTTGCCCGCCTCGGCGTCAGCGATCCCGGAGCCGTCGCCTTCCTGCGCACCGACCCGGCCGCCCGCAAGCTGCTGGCCGGCCGCGGCGGCAAGATGGTGCAGGCCCACGCGGCGCAAGACGGCACGCTGCGCCAGCTCGTGGCCCGCTACCCAGCGGAGCGCAGCGAGCAGGCGAAGACGCACTTCACCCGCATGACGGTGCAGCGCGTGGGCGGCCACTGGGTCGTGCGCACCGAGCAGGCAGCGCTGGCGACCCAGGTACGCATGGGCAGCGGAACGATCCGCACCTCGCTCTTCGCCGCCACCGACGACGCGCTGCTGCCGGATGCCGTTGCGGCGCAGATTGCCGAACTGTTCTCGACCGACATCGACTTCCGCCGCGAGCTGCGCAAGGGCGACACCTTCAGCGTCGTCTACGAAGCCCCCACGGCCGACGGCGAAGTGATCGCCTGGAATGAAGGCGCCGGCCGCGTGCTGGCGGCCGAGTTCGTCAACGGCGGCCGGCAGCACCGGGCCATGTGGTTCACCGACAGCAACGGCAAGGGCGGCTACTTCGGCCCCGACGGCCAGAGCAAGCGGCGCACCTTCCTGTCCAGCCCGATGGAGTTCTCGCGCGTCACCTCCAGCTTCGCGATGCGCTTCCATCCGATCCAGAAGAAGTGGCGTGCCCACCTGGGCACCGACTACGGCGCGCCCACCGGCACGCCGGTGCGCACGGTCGGTGACGGCACGGTGGACTTCGCCGGTTGGCAGAACGGCTACGGCAACGTGGTGCAGATCCAGCACGGCAACGCGAAATCCACGCTGTACGCGCACCTGAGCCGCATCGACGTGCGCCGCGGGCAGCGTGTCGAGCAAGGCCAGCGCATCGGTGCGGTGGGCTCCACCGGCTGGAGCACCGGGCCGCACCTGCACTTCGAATTCCGCGTCAACGGCCAGCACAAGGACCCGGTGCTGGTGGCCAAGTCGTCCGAGACCATCACGCTCGACCCGGCGGCGCGCGCGCAGTTTTCCGGTGTGGCCGCCGCGCTGCAGGCGCAACTGGACATCGCGCAGACGCTCAGCAGCGGCCGCGGCCTGGCCGAGTAGGGCCCACCGCGATGGCCCTGGTGCTGGGGCTGATGTCGGGCACCTCGCTCGACGGCGTCGACGGCGTGCTCGCCGAACTCAGCGACCAGCAGACCCGCGTGCTCTCCCACGCGCAGCAGCCCATGCCTGCCGCGCTGCGCGCCGAATTGCTGGCGCTGAACACGGCGGGGCACGACGAACTGCACCGCGCCGCCCTGGCGGCCAACGCCCTGGTTCGGCTGTACGCCGAGACGGCCCACGAAGCACTGCGGGCGGCCGGCGTGCCTGCCGACGCGGTGCAGAGCATCGGCGCCCACGGCCAGACCGTGCGTCACCGGCCGCAGGCCTTCGATGCCAGCGGCTACACGCTGCAGTTGATGAACGGCGCCCTGCTGGCCGAGCTGACCGGCATTGACGTGGTGTGCGACTTCCGCAGCCGCGACGTCGCTGCCGGAGGCCAGGGGGCGCCGCTGGTGCCGGCCTTCCACGCCCAGCGCTTCGGCGAAGCGGGCACTGACATCGCGGTGCTGAACCTGGGCGGCATCGCCAACCTCACGCTGCTGGCGGCGGACGGCACGGTGAGCGGCTTCGACTGCGGTCCGGCCAATGCGCTGATGGACCTGTGGTGCCAGCGGCACCGCCAGCAGACCTTCGACGCCGGCGGTGCCTGGGCCGCCAGCGGTCGGGTCGACGCCGGCCTTCTGCAGCGCTGGTTGACCGAACCATTCTTTGCACTGCCGCCGCCCAAGAGCACCGGCCGCGATCTCTTCCACGCCGACTGGCTGGACAGCCGCCTGCCAACTGGGCTGCGGCCCGAGGACGTGATGGCGACACTGGCCGAACTGACGGTGCGCGCCGCCTGCGACGCGCTGCATGCGTTGGCGCCAGCCACACGCGTGCTGCGCGTGTGCGGCGGCGGCGCGTTCAACGGGCACCTGATGCGGCGGTTGTCCGCACGGCTACCGCAGGTGGAGGTGACCAGCACCGCCGCCGTCGGCGTGCCGCCCGACCAGGTGGAGGCCCTGGCCTTCGCGTGGCTGGCCTGGGCGTTCAAACAAAGACGCGCCGGCAACCTGATGCAGGTCACCGGCGCGCGGGGTGCGCGCCTGCTGGGCGCGCTGTATCCGGCGTAGCGGTCGGCGTCGTCAGACCGAGAACGACGAGCCGCAACCGCAGGTGGTGGTGGCGTTCGGGTTCTTGATCACGAACTGCGCGCCCTGCAGGTCTTCCTTGTAGTCGATCTCGGCGCCGCCCAGGTACTGCAGGCTCATCGCGTCGATCAGCAGCGTGACGCCGTTCTTCGTCATCTGCGTGTCGTCGTCGTTGATCACCTCGTCGAAGGTGAAGCCGTACTGGAAGCCCGAGCAGCCGCCGCCCTGCACGAACACACGCAGCTTCAGCTCGGGGTTGCCTTCTTCGTCGACCAGGTCCTTCACCTTCATCGCAGCGCTGTCGGTGAAGATCAGCGGTGCCGGCATCTCGTCGGTCGCGGGGGCAAGGGCTTCGGCAATGGCAGTCATGGGTCTCTCCAGAAATCGTCAGGCGTCGTTCGACGCCGCCAGCGTGAGGGTGGGTTTGTCGGTGGTGCGCAGGGGCCGCAGTTCCCCGTCGATCAGCGCACCGGGGTGCATTTCGAGCACGTCGTAGCGGACTTCCCCGACGATGCGTGCCTTGGGTTGCAGTTCCAGCAGCTCGTCACACAGCACAGGCCCATGGACCTCGCCGTTGATGATGACATGGCTGGCCTTCACCTTCCCGAAGACGCGGGCTTTTTCGCTGATGACCAGGATGCTGCGCGCCTCGCCCGTGGCGATGACGTCGCCCTGCACCTCGCCGTCGATGCGCAGCCCCTCGGTGAAGCGCAGTTCCCCGCGCACCGACATGCCTTCGCCCACCAGGCTGCGGATCGGTGGCTGTGCCTTCTTCCCAAACAACATCGGCGACTCCGGTCGGCTCCTGGAGGGCGGCGCCGCTAGAACCTCAGGGTCTGCGATGCGCGCACGGTGCCCTGGCCGTCGATGACGCGGGCTTGAACCGTTTTTATCACGGCCTCGGCTGGATGCGACACCAGGCCCTCGACCCGTGCGTACTGCCGGAGTAACAGTGGTCTCGCGCCGCCTTGCAGCGACATCGACCACGCCTTGCCATCGAGCAGGCCGGTCAGCAGCAGGTCGTAGCGACCGTTGAATTCGGCGGGTGACTTGCCGGTCTGCATCACCAGCAGCTGGTAGCGCAGTTCGCCCGGCCCCTGGTGCTCGGCCTGCAGGCCGCGCAACTGCAGCCCTTCGCCGGCCGCGGGCAGCAGCTTCTCGAAGAAGCCCAGGTCAGCCTGCAGGGCCTGCTTGTCGGATTCGAGCTGCCGCAGCTGCTGCGCCAGGCGCTCCTGCGCGGCGCGCTCGGTCTTCAGCAGGCTTTCGGCGGTGTTGGCCACCGACACCGCACGTTCGCTGTCGCGGCGCAGCGTGGCCACCTCGGCCCGCAACTGCACCAGTTCGGCCTCGGCACCACGGTCGAGGCCGGCGATGTCCTTGCCGAACTCGAAGGCCCACAGCGCCGCAGCGGCCGAGAAGCCCAGAACGACAGCAGCCACCGCCCAGCGCAATGGCCAGGGCAGGTGGCTGCGGATGATCATCCGCGGCGCGCTGACGGAGAGTCGGCGCCGCAGCAGCTTCCAGCGCATGGGCGCGAGGCCCCTGCCGCGAATTAACGCTTGGAGAACTGCTTCCGGCGGCGGGCGCCGTGCAGACCGACCTTCTTGCGTTCCACTTCGCGCGCGTCACGCGTCACGAAGCCGGCACGGCTGAGGTCGGGCTTGAGCGCCGCGTCGTAGTCGATCAGGGCGCGCGTGATGCCGTGGCGCACCGCGCCGGCCTGGCCGGACTCGCCGCCGCCGTGCACGTTCACCTTGATGTCGAAGGCCGCGTCATTGGCCGTCAGCAGCAGGGGCTGCTTGACGATCATGATCGAGGTCTGGCGACCGAAGTAGGCATCGACGGGCTTGCCGTTGATGACGATCTGGCCCGTGCCCTTCTTGATGAAGACGCGAGCCACCGAGCTCTTGCGGCGGCCGGTGCCGTAGTTCCAGTTTCCGATCATCACCAGTCCTCAGATCTCGAGCGGCTTCGGTTGCTGAGCGGTGTGCGGATGCGTGGCACCGGCATAGACCTTCAGCTTCTTGATCATCGCGTAGCCCAGCGGGCCCTTGGGCAGCATGCCCTTGACCGCCTTTTCCAGCGCACGGCCGGGGTGGCGTGCCTGCATGTCCTTGAACGGCGTCGCGTAGATGCCGCCCGGGAAGCCGGAATGCCGGTAGTAGATCTTGTCCGTGGCCTTGGCCCCGGTGACGCGGATCTTGTCGGCGTTGACGATGACGATGAAATCGCCGGTGTCGACGTGAGGCGTGTAAATGGCCTTGTGCTTGCCGCGCAAACGGAGTGCCACTTCGCTGGCAACACGTCCGAGCACCTTGTCGGTGGCGTCAATCACAAACCATTCATGCTTCACTTCGGCCGGCTTGGCGCTGAAGGTCTTCATGATGCGGTTTCACTCTAGATGCAGGCCCCACTGGAGCCTGCGAACACCGGCTGTTGCTGCTCTGCCGCCCACCTTCGGCGCCGCTTGTCGAGGGCGGCCTCTCAGGACTTGGTTCGGGCGCATGCCGCACGGGTGCGACACGGCAGATGTTTCCCCGCCGGTTTCGGGAAAGCCCGCGAGTATACACCGCCTGCCGCCTGTGCCGGCAGGGTCCGGGCGCGGAGATGGCAGGCCGGGCGTGGCTTGTTTGAGGGTTAACCCCAAATGGATACGCTACCATGCCCCATCCACTTCGAGGAGCCCGGCGATGCACGAGCCCGACCTGCACCCGCTGCAACCCGCCGCGCCGGCCGACCGTGCCGTGCCGCCGGACGGTGCCGCGCCGCGCTGGGTGGCAATCCGGCCGCTGGCGCCGCGCCACCGGCCGCGCATCGCAGACCACCTGCTGGCCTTGCCCCAGCGGGACCGGGCGCTGCGCTTCGGCTACATCGCCAGCGACGAGCAGGTGGCGCGCTACGTCGACCAGCTCGACTTCGAGCGCGACGAGATCTTCGGCATCTTCAACCGGCGGCTGCAGCTGGTGGCGATGGCGCATCTGGCCTTCCAGGGGGCTGCCGAGCAGCCGCCGGCGGCGGCCGAGTTCGGCGTCTCGGTCGCTGCACACGCACGCGGCCGTGGCTGGGGTGCTCGGCTGTTCGACCGCGCCGTGCTGCACGCACGCAACCGCCATGTCGACACGCTGCTGATCCATGCGCTGGCCGAGAACAAGGCCATGCTGCACATCGCCCGGCGTGCCGGCGCCCGCGTGGAGCTGGAAGGACCGGACGCCACGGCACGCCTGCGGCTGCCGCGCGAGGACTTTGCCTCGCACCTGGAAGCGCTGTTCGAACGCCAAGTGGCCGAATGGGACTACGGCCTGAAGCTGCACGCGCACCGGATCGACGCCTGGCTGGCGCTGCTGGGCGATGTGCCCGGCCCTCTGCGGCTGCAGCCCCCCGGCTCGCGGGACGCGCCCGCCGCCCCGCGCCCGCAGACGCGGGGTTCGCGCGTGCCCCCCCGGGTTTAAGATCCACCGGCAGGGGGCATCGCGGCTCGTGGTTGGAGGAGCGGTGGTTCGCCGCATTCCAACACACCATGCAGCAAGCACTTCCGTGGATCCTCGTGTCCGTCGCTGCGGTCCTTCTGGCCGCTGCCGGCGGCTTGTGGATCTACGCGCGGCGCAAGCCCGAAGTGAAACCGCTGCCCAACGAGTGGACGCTGTCGGCGCGCCCGGTCTTCAGCACCGACGAACGCCGCGTCTACCGCCAGCTGCGCGAAGCGCTGCCGCACCACATCGTGCTGTCCAAACTGCCGCTGGTGCGCTTCTGCCAGCCCACCGATCCGAGCGAGGTGCGCTACTGGTACGAACTGCTCGGCGCCACGCACGTCACGTTTGCCATCTGCAGCGCCAACGGCCGCGTGCTGGCGGCGATCGACCTGGACACCGAACGCGCCAGCTCGCGCCGCGTGCAGCAGATCAAGCAGTCGGTGCTGGGCGCGTGCCGCGTGCGCTACCTGCGCTGCCCGGTGGACCACCTGCCCTCCATTCCTGAACTGCAGCTGCTGGTGCCGCACAGCGTGGCGCCCACGCGCGGGCCGCAGGCAGCCCCGGCGATGGCGCAGGCGCGCGACCACCTCGCCAGCACCGTGGCCAGCAAGCGCCGCGAGCGCACCACGCTGTGGCAGGACTCGGGCTTCTTCCAGGATTCCTTCTTCGCCGTCGACAGCCGCTTCGAGACCGCGGCGACCACCGAGTTCGGCGCGCTGCGGCCCGGCGTGGAGGTGCGCGAGCTGTCGCCCGGACTCGACCTGGGCGCTGCAGCCCCGCCGCCCACGCGGCACTGAATGTCCGCGGCCCTGGGTTACGCCGACCTCACGCCGACGCAGGTGCTCGACGCGCTGGACAGCGTGGGCCTGCGCGGCGACGGCCGCATCCTGCAGCTGAATTCCTACGAGAACCGCGTCTTCCAGGTGATGCTGGAAGACGGCGGCGCGGTGGTGGCCAAGTTCTACCGCCCGGGCCGCTGGAGCGACGCGCAGATCGTCGAGGAACACGGTTTCGCGCTCGAACTCGCCGAGGCCGAGGTGCCCGTCGTGCCGCCGCTGCTGCTGCACACCGGTGCTGCTGACGTGCAGCTGCACGGCACGCCGCCGACGCTGGCCACCTGCGCCGGCCACCGCTTCATGGTCGCCGCCCGCTGCGCCGGCCGCGAGCCCGAACTCGACGACCCCGACACGCTGCGCCAGATCGGCCGCTTCATCGGCCGCCTGCACGCGGTGGGCCGGCGCCGGCCGTTCCAGCACCGCCACCACCTGCAGCCGCGCGCCGACGGCGACGCCGCGATGGCGCTGCTGCTGCAGGGCGGCTTCGTCACCGACAACGAACGCCCGGCCTGGGAAGCCACCTGCACGCAGGCGCTGGCGCTGGTGGCCGCCGCCTTCGACGCGGTGGCCCCGGCCACGCTGCGCCTGCACGGCGACTGCCACCCGGGCAACGTGCTCTGGCGCGACGGCCACCCGCACGTGGTGGACCTGGACGACGCGATGCAGGGCCCGGCCGTGCAGGACCTGTGGATGCTGGTCTCGGGCGACCGCTCGGCCATGGCGCAGCAGCTGAACACGCTGCTCGACGGCTACGAGCAGTTCAGCGACTTCGACGACCGCGAGCGCCGCCTGATCGAGCCGCTGCGCACGCTGCGCATGCTGCGCCACAGCGCCTGGCTGGCGGCGCGCTGGTCCGACCCGACCTTCCCGCTGAACTTCCCGTTCTTCGGCACGGCGGCCTACTGGAGCCAGCAGACGACCCAGCTGCGCGAGCAGCTGGAAGCGATGCAGGACGCGGCCGACGCCGCGCCCTTCTAGTGGCGCGGGCTCAGCCGACCAGCAGCGCGTTGACGCGCTTCACGTAGGCCGCCGGGTCTTCCAGCTGCCCGCCTTCGGCGAGCAGCGCCTGGTCGAACAGGATCTGCGCCAGCTCGTCGAAGCGCGCGTCGCCGTCCAGGCGCTTCACCAGCGCGTGCTCGGGGTTCACTTCCAGGATCGGCAGCGACCTCGGCGCCGCCTGCCCGGCCTGCTTCAGCAGCCGCGCGAGGTGGTTGCTCATGTCGCCTTCGTCGGCCACGATGCAGGCGGGTGAGTCGACCAGCCGCGTGGTCGTGCGCACGTCCTTGGCACGCTCCTTCAGCGCCGTCTTCAGGCGCTCGAGCACAGGCTTGAAGGCTTCGGCCGTCTCTTCCGCGGCCTTCTTCTCGGCCTCGTCTTCCAGCTTGCCGAGGTCAACGCCGCCCTTCGCCACGCTGGTCAGCGGGTGGCCGTCGAACTCGAACAGGTGGCTCAGCATCCACTCGTCGACGCGGTCGGTCAGCAGCAGCACCTCGATGCCCTTCTTGCGGAAGATCTCCAGCTGCGGGCTGCTCTTGGCCGCCGCCAGGGTGTCGGCGGTGATGTAGTAGATGGCGTCCTGGCCCTCCTTCATGCGGGCCACGTAGTCGGTGAAGCTGACGCCGCTGTCGGCCGTGGTGCTGGCGAAGCGCAGCAGCTTGGCCAGGCGCTCCTGGTTGGCGTGGTCCTCGCCGATACCTTCCTTCAGCACGGCGCCGAACTGGGTCCAGAACTCGGCGTACTTGTCCTTCTGGTGTTCGGCCACGTCCTCCAGCATGCCCAGCACCTTCTTCGTGCTGCCTTCGCGGATGGCCTTCACGTCGCGGCTTTCCTGCAGCAGCTCGCGGCTGACGTTCAGCGGCAGGTCGGCGCTGTCGATCACGCCCTTCACGAAGCGCAGGTACACCGGCATCAGCGCCTCGGCGTCGTCCATGATGAAGACGCGCTTGACATACAGCTTCACGCCGCCGCGCTTGTCGCGGTTCCACAGGTCGAACGGCGCCTTGGCCGGCACGAACAGCAGCTGCGTGTATTCGCTGCGGCCCTCGACGCGGTTGTGCGTGTAGGCCAGCGGCGCGTCCTGGTCGTAGCTGATCTGCTTGTAGAACTCCTGGTACTGCGCGTCGGTGATCTCGCTCTTGGGCCGCGTCCACAGCGCCGCGGCCTTGTTCACGGGCTCCCACTCGTCCGTGGTGACCTGCTCGCTCTTCTCGGCGTCCCAGGTCTGCTTCTTCATCAGCACCGGCAGGCTGATGTGGTCGCTGTACTTGCCGATGATGGACTTCAGCTTCCAGTGGCTGAGGAACTCCTCTTCGCCATCGCGCAGGTGCAGGATGACGTCGGTGCCGCGCTCGGGCCGCGTGATGGTCTCGACCTCGAAGTCGCCCGTGCCTTCGCTGCTCCAGCGCACGCCCTCGCCCGGCGCGGCGCCGGCGCGGCGCGTCTCCACCGTCATGCGGTCGGCGACGATGAAGCCGCTGTAGAAGCCCACGCCGAACTGGCCGATCAGGTTGGCGTCCTTCTTCTGGTCGCCTTCCAGCTTGGCCATGAACTCGCGCGTGCCGCTCTTGGCGATGGTGCCCAGGTGCGCCACGGCTTCCTCGGCGCTCATGCCGATGCCGTTGTCGCGGATGGTGATGGTCTTGGCTTCGGCGTCGTACCAGACCCGCACCTCGAGGTTGGGCGCGTCTTCGTAGAGCGCGCTGTTGTCCAGCGCCTCGAAGCGCAGCTTGTCGCAGGCGTCCGACGCGTTGGACACCAGCTCGCGCAGGAAGATCTCCTTGTTGGAGTACAGCGAATGCGTGACGAGGTGCAGGATCTGCTTGACCTCGGCCTGGAATGACAGCGTCTTCTTGTCCATGGGAATCCAAGGGAAAAATTGAACGGCGAACGCACAGTGGGGGCGCCCGGCGCCGCTTCAAGAGCGGGCCGGGATTGTGACCCAGCGCCGGCCGGGCCGATGCTTCAGGCCGGCGCCAGCGCCAGCAGCCCGGCGGCCGTGTTCGAGATCGGGATGTGGTAGTTCGCGTGCACCTGGCGCACGCCGCCGTGCAGCGCGCCGCGCATCGCCAGCCACATCAGCAGCTCCACGCCCTGCGTGCCGGCCAGCTCCACCAGCTGCGGCACGGTGTACTGCGTGGCCCAGGTCGGGTCGTCGATCAGGCTGGCCATGAACTGGCGGTCGAACGCAGGGTTCATGAAGCCCGCGCGCGGGCCGTCGAGCTGGTGGCTCAGGCCGCCGGTGCCCAGGACCACCACGCGTTCGTCGCCCGGCCAGGCCTGCACCGCGCGGCCGATCGCCTGGCCCAGGTCCCAGCAGCGGCGGGCGCTGGGCAGCGGAAACTGCACGGTGTTGATGCACACCGGCACCGTCTTCACCGGGCAGGGGCCCTCGGCCGTGGGCCACAGCAGCGCCAGCGGCAGCGTGAAGGCGTGGTCGACCAGCATCTCCTGGCAGCTGGTGATGTCGAACGCGTCGCCGACCAGCTGCTCGATCAGATGCCAGCTCAGCGCCGGGTGGCCGGCAAACGGCGGCAGCGTCGGGATGCCCCAGCCTTCGTCGGCGTTGCGGTACTCCGCCGCCGCGCCCACCGCGAAGGTGGGCATCTTGTCGAGGAAGAAGTTCAGCCCGTGGTCGTTGTAGAGCACCACGGCCACGTCGGGCCGCACCTCGGCCAGCCAGCGGCGCACCGGCTGGAAGCCGTCGAACCAGGGTTTCCAGTAGGGCTCTTGCTGCAGGTTCTTCGCAATGGCGCGGCCGATGGCCGGCACGTGGCTGGTGGCGATGCCGCCGACGATGCGGGCCATCTCAGCGCTCCTGCACCGGTTGGGCCTGCGCCAGCAGCCGGGCCACGAATTCCTGCTTGCTGACGCCCGTCTGCAGCGCGCCCAGGTCCTGCACGTCCAGGCCCAGGATGCCGGCGAACTTGGCCAGGTAGTAGACGTTGCCGCCCGCCGCCAGCAGGCCCGGCACGTCGCGCGCGCGGATGGCCGCCTGCTGCGCGTCGTCGAGCCCGAAGCGCCGGCAGTACGCCTGCTCGTCCTGCACGAAGGCGTCGCGGTTGGCGGCCTCGTTGAACGAGAAGCACATCTTGTTCAGTGCGTAGCCCTTGAGGGCCTGCTCGCCGTCGAACAGCGTGGTGCCGGGGATGGTCTGTTCCATGGCGCCGCAGTCTGCGCGGGGCGGCTGCGGCCGGTGTTGACTGCGGTCAAACCTGGCTTCAGACAGCGCCGACCCGCGCCAGCCAGCCGGCCAGCGCAGCGTCCACCGCCGCTGGCGCTTCCATCGTGCTCATGTGGCCGCAGTCGGGCACCACCACCAGTTCTGCGCCGGCCATCGCATCGGCCATGCGGCGGTGCTGCGCGGGCGGGCTCCAGGCGTCTTGTTCGCCGGTGAGCAGCAGCGTCGGGCAGCGCACGCCCGCCAGCTGCGGCGTGGCGTCGGGCCGCGCCAGCAGCGCGCGGATCTGGGCCTCGAACGTGGCCACGTCGCGCCGCGCCAGCATGTCCAGCACGGCGTCGAACAGCGGCGTGTCCACGCGCCTGGGGTGCACCATGCCCAGCGCCCACTGGCGTGCCATCGCGCGCATGCCCTGCTGCCGCGCCAGGTCCAGCAGCGCCAGGCGGCCGGCACGTTCCTGTGCGCCGGCCTCGCCTGCAGCCTGCGGGTGGCAGCCGGTGTCCAGCAAGGCCAGGCCGGCCACGCGCGCGGGCGCCAGGCGCAGCAGCTCGAACGCGACACGGCCGCCCATCGAATCCCCCGCCACGGCGAAACGGCCCGGGGGCGCCACGGCCAGCGCGGCTTCGGCCATCGCGGTGATGCTGTCGGCGCGGCCGTACTCGACCACCACACCGCTGCGGCACGACGCCAGCGGCGCCCAGACCGCGGCGTCGCACAGCAGGCCCGGCAGCAGCAGCAACGGTGTCGGCAGCGTCATGGCGTCATGGCCTTCATTCGGGCTCGATCTTCGCGGCGCGGATGACCTCGCCCCAGCGCCGGATCTCGCTGCCCAGCAGCGCCTGCAGTTCGGCCGGCGTGCTGCCCTGCAGCCGCATGCCCAGCCGCGCCATCTTCTCCTGCACTGCCGGCGACGCCACGGCCTCGCGCACGGCGCGGTTGAGCTGCGCCACCACCTCGGGCGGCGTGCCGGCCGGGGCTGCGATGGCGTTCCACGACGCCACGTTGTAGCCGGCCACGCCCGCCTGCTGCACCGTGGGCACCTCGGGCAGCGCCGGGTTGCGGCGGCCCGACGACACCGCGAGCGCCTTCACGACGCCTGCTGCCACCTGCCCGACCATCGGCCCGACGACCTCGAAGGCGAGATCGATCTCGCCGCCGCGCAGCGCCGCCAGTACCGCCGGCGAACCCTTGTACGGCACGACCAGTGCGTCGAGGCCGGCGACGGTCTCGAACAGCTTGGCCGCCAGGTGCTGCGTGCTGCCCACGGCCACGGTGCCGACGTTGAGCTTGCCCGGGTGTGCCTTTGCGAAGGCCAGCGCCTCGCGCAGCGTGGCGAAACGGCCGCCCGCAGCGGCGAAGATGCCGATGTCGAAGTAGCCCAGCGTGCTGACGGGCGCGAAGGCCTTCAGCGTGTCGTAGGGCAGCTTGCTGAACAGGCCGACGCTGACGGCGTTGCCGTTGCTCATCAGCAGCAGCGTGTGGCCGTCGGGCCGCGCCGTGGCCACCGCCTGCGAGGCCACGATGCTGCCGGCGCTGGGCCGGTTCTCGACCACCACGGGCTGCCCGAGCGACTTCGCCATCACCTCGGCCACGGCGCGGGCGGTGAGATCGGCGATGCCGCCGGGGCCGAAGGGCACCAGCAGCGAGATCGGCCGCTCGGGAAAGCGCGGCTGCGCGTGCAGCGGGCCGCACAGCGCGGCGGCACCCAGCGCGCACAGCGTGCGGCGGCGGAAGGCAGGGGCGTGGTTCATGCGTGGATGGTAGTGGGCGGCCTCAGCTGGGCTGCACGTTGCCGGCCTTCACCACCTCGGCCCAGCGCGGCAGTTCGCGTGCGATCAGCGCTGCGAAAGCCTGCGGTGTGCCGGGCGTGGGCACGGCGCCTTCGGTGGCCAGCTGCTGCGCCACCTCGGGCAGCGCCAGCGCCTGGTTGATCGCGGCGTTCAGCCGCGCCACCACCGCGGCCGGCGTGCCGGCGGGGGCGACCACGCCGTACCACTGGTCGGCCTCGAATCCCGGCAAGCTGCTTTCGGCCACCGTGGGCACATCGCGCAGCGCCGCGATGCGCTGCGGGCTCGACACCGCCAGCGCGCGCAGGCGCCCAGCCTTCACGTGCGGCAGCACGGCCGGCGTGCCGGTGAACGTGCTGTCGACCTGGCCGGCGATGAGGTCGTTGATCGACGGTGCCGTGCCGCGGTAGGGGATGTGCAGCATGAAAATGCGCGCCCGCAGCTTCAGCAGCTCGAAGGTGATGTGCGCGGCGCTGCCGTTGCCGCCCGACGAGAACGTGAGCCGCCCGGGCTGCGCCCGCGCCAGCGCGACGAACTCGGCGAAGCTTTGCGCGCGCGCGGCGGCCGGCACCACCAGCACGTTGGGCACACGCGCCACCCAGGCCACCGGCGCGAAGCTCTTGATCGGGTCGTAGGGCAGCTTCGGGTACAGCGCCGGGTTCACCGCCAGCGTGCCGATGTGGCCCATCAGCAGCGTGCTGCCGTCGGGCTCGGCGCGCGCCACCTCGGCCGCACCCACCGAGCCGCCGGCGCCGGGGCGGTTCTCGACCACGACGTTGGTGCCCAGCGCCAGCGCCAGCCTGGGCGCCAGCGCGCGGGCCAGGATGTCGCTGCTGCCGCCGGGCGTGAACGGCACCACCAGGCGCAGCGGCCTGGCGGACTGCGCGTGCGCCCGCGATGCCAGGCCGGTCGCCAGCGCCGCCGCCAGCACGGCGCGACGGCCGGGGTGCAGGGGCGCGGTGCTCATTCCGACCCCAGGCGCAGCCGCGTGGGCAGCCGGCGCTCGATGGCCCACTTCAGCAGCGCCGCGCTGCGGTAGATGCCGTGCGCGAACTTGCCGTAGGGCAGCGTCGCGAACAGCGCCATCACCGCGCCCAGGTGCAGGCACAGCGCCAGCGGCAGCGCCGGCGTGGTGCGCAGCAGTGGCAGGGCCAGGCCGGTGGCGGCGGTCAGGAACAGCAGCGCGATGAAGGCCAGGTCCATCGGCTTCTGCGCCGCGTCGCCGTGCTGCGGGTCGCGGCGCGCCTGCAGCCGCCACAGGCCCACGGTGCCCAGCACAAGGCCGATGCCGCCTGCGGTGCCCAGCAGCTTGGGCAGGCCGGCCCAGCTGAAGGCCAGCGGGTACGGCGCCACCCAGCCCAGCGCGTAGTGGTAGAGCGTCGCCACGCTGGTGGCGGCAAAACACAGCAGGAAGCCGTAGAAGACCAGGTGGTGGTGGTGGCGGCGCGCGTGTGTCCAGGCGTCGCTGTCGTTGTGGCAGCCTTCGCCGTGGCCGCCGTCGAGGTAGCGCAGGCGCAGCACGTTGTGCACGGCTTCGCTGATGGCGGGCGCGGTCACCGGTTCGCGGCTGCCGGGGCTGACCTCGCGCCAGAAACGCACCACGCCCATTCCCAGTGCCAGCACCGCAAACGCGAACACCGGCGCGAACAGCGCCACCATCAGGTTGTGCGGGAAGATGGCATAGAAGCCGCCGTCGACGGCACCCCACAGCCGCCCGTTCAGCGCCGCGCCGAGCGCCAGGAACAGCGCCAGCGCCGCGGCCAGCGCCAGTGCCAGCGTCAGTCCGTTGCGCCTGTACAGCGCGCCCAGCGCAGGCGGCCAGGCGAAGTCGGCGTAGGTCTTGCCGCGCACGCGGGCCATGGCCTGCGGCACGTTGACGGCAAACGCGTGCGGCGGCGCGTACTGGCAGGCGTGCAGGCAGGCGCCGCAGTTGTGGCACAGGTTGGCCAGGTAGTGCGTGTCGGCCGGCGGGAACTCGAGCCGGCGCGCCATCGCCGGGAACACGGCGCAGAAGCCTTCGCAGTAGCGGCAGGCGTTGCAGATCTGCAGCACACGCGCCACCTCGGACTCTGCGATCAGCTGTTCAAGCTGCTGCACGGGCGGCCTCCTGCGATTGCGTTGCGGCCGCGGCCGCCGCGGCCCCCGAAACCCCGGCAATGCGGCCGAACACCGTGCCGATGGTCATGCCGACACCGGCCGTGTAGCCCTGGCCCAGCACGTTGCCGGCCATCACCTCGCCGGCAGCGAACAGGTTGGCGCTGGGCACGCCGCCGAAGTGCACTGCCGCGCGCTCGTCCACCTGCACGCCCAGGTAGGTGAAGGTCACGCCCGGCTGCAGCGTGTAGCCGTGGAAGGGCGGCGTGTCGATGGGCAGCGCCCAGTGCGTCTTGGCCGGCACCAAGCCTTCGGTGTGGCAGTCGTCGAGCACCGCGTGGTCGAAGTGGCCGACACGGCAGGCGGCGTTGTAGGCGGCCACCGTCTGCAGGAAGGCGGTCTCGGGCAGGCCCAGCTGGCGCGCCAGCTCGGGCAGCGTGTCGGCCCGGGCCCCCGGGAACACCGGCGGCATGAAACGGCCCACGGCCTTGGCGTCGATGATGCTGTGGCCCACCTGCCCCGGCTGCAGCGCCACCAGCCGGCCCCAGATGGCGTAGCGCTTGGGCCAGAAGTCCTCGCCCTCGTCGTAGAAGCGCAGGCCGTCGCGGTTGACCACGATGCCCAGCGAAACGCAGTCCACGCGCGTGACGATGCCGCCGTCGTACAGCGGCGCGCGCGCGTCGATGGCCACCATGTGCGCCTGCGTCGGGTCGCCGATGCGGTCGGCGCCCTGCGCCAGCAGGTCCTTCAGCAGCACGCCCTGGTTGAAGCGCGTGCCGCGGATGCGGAAGTTGTCGACCGGCTGCTCGCCGCGTTCGTTGGTGCCCCAGGCTTCGCGCAGCCAGTCCAGGTTGGACTCGAAGCCGCCGCTGGCCACCACGCAGGCGCGCGCCGCGATGCGCTCGCCGGCCGCCGTGTGCGCAGCGACGAAGCGGCTGCCGTCCAGTTCCAGCCGGGTCACGGGCGTGTCGTAGCGGATCTGCACGCCGAGCGCGGCGGCGCTGCGGTAGTAGGCGTTGACCAGCGCCTTGCCGCCGCCCATGAAGAAGGCATTGGTGCGGCTCAGGTGCAGCGTGCCCGACAGCGACGGCTGGAAGCGCACGCCGTGGCGCTGCATCCAGCCGCGGCAGCGCGCGCTTTCGCGGATGGCCAGCCGCGCCAGGTGCTCGTTGGTGCGGCCGCCGGTGACCTTCAGCAGGTCCTGCCAGAACTCTTCTTCGGGGTAGGCGTCGGTCAGCACGTCCTGCGGCGCGTCGTGCATGCAGCGCAGGTTGCGCGTGTGCATGCTGTTGCCGCCGCGCCAGGCCTGCGGCGCGGCTTCGAGCAGCAGCACCGAGGCACCGGCTTCGCGCGCGGTCAGTGCGGCGCAGAGGGCAGCGTTACCGCCGCCGATGACCAGCAAGTCCAGGGAATCCGGGTTCGTGGCGTGCATCGTGGCGCGACTGTAGGGCGGCGGCCGCACGCCCGCAGCCGCCCGCGCGTCAATACGTGTTCACGGTTCGTGAACACGGGCGGCCCCGATCAGAGGGTCACGGCGGCGTTGTCGAGCTTGAACACACGCACCGTCTCGGCCAGCCGCTGCGCCTGCTGCCGCAGGCTGTCGGCGGCGGCGGCGCTCTGCTCGACCAGGGCCGCGTTCTGCTGCGTCGAGCGGTCGAGCTGCGTCACCGCCTGGCCCACCTGCACGATGCCCTGGGTCTGCTCGGCGGTGGCGCCGGAGATGCGGGCGATGAGGGCGCTGACGCTCTGCACCTGGGCCACGATGCTGTCCATGGTCTGGCCCGCATCACCCACCAGGCGCGTGCCGTTCTCGACCTTCTCGACGCTGGCACCGATCAGCACCTTGATCTCGCGCGCCGCCGTGGCGCTGCGCTGCGCCAGGCTGCGCACCTCGCTGGCCACCACGGCGAAGCCGCGGCCTTGTTCACCGGCGCGTGCGGCTTCCACCGCGGCGTTCAGCGCCAGGATGTTGGTCTGGAACGCGATGCCGTCGATGACACCGATGATGTCGGCGATCTTGCGCGACGAGTCGGCGATGTCGTGCATCGTCGTCACCACCTGGCCCACGACCTCGCCGCCCTTGACGGCCGCGGCCGAGGCGCTGCCGGCCATGGTGTCGGCGCGCGACGCGGTCTCGGCGTTGGCCTGCACGGTCTGCGACAGCTCTTCCATCGCGGCTGCCGTCTGCTGCAGGTGGCTGGCCTGCGACTCGGTGCGGCTGCTCAGGTCGACGTTGCCGGTGGCGATCTCGCTGGAGCCAGTGGCGATGCTGTCGGAGGCACCGCGCACGGCGCCCACCAGCTGCGCCAGGCTGCGCTGCATCGCGCCCAGCGACGCCAGCACGCTGCCGGCCGGCGCCTGGGCCGCGCCCGGCACCGGGCTCAGGTCGCCCTGGGCGACGCGGCTCGCCGCCGCACCCAGGGCCTCGGGCTCGGCACCCAGCTGGCGCACGATGCTGCGCGACAGCGCCCAGGCCAGCAGCACGCCGCACAGCAGGGCCGCGGCCAGGGCCGACAGCATCACGGCGCGGAAGCTGCCGGCCTCGCGCAGCGCGACGGCGTTCTCGGCCTGGATGCGTGCTTCCTCGAAGTCGATCAGGCGGTTGATCGCCGCCAGCCACTGCACGTATTGCGGCTTGGCCTGCTGCCACAGCAGCTGTTGCGCCGTGGCAATGTCGCCCTGCTCGACGGCGGCGATGACACGCTGCGTCGTGGCGACCGACTGGGCCTCGATCTCGCGGATGCCGGCGTACAGCTGCGCCAGTTCGGGCGAAGCACCGGGGGCGGCGATCAACTTCTCCAGCGGGCCGGCCGAGCGGGCGTAGAACGCGGCCAGCTCGTCGATGGCCTGCCGTTCCTTCTGGCGCTCGGCCGGGCTGGCGCTCAGCACCACGTCACGCACGGCGATCGAGCGGTCGTGCGCCGAGCCGCGGAAGTTGATGGCGTGGCGCTGCACCACGGCGTGGTCGTTGCTGTTTGCACGCAGCGCGGCGTCGATGGCCTGCACCTTGGCCAGCGCCACCAGCGCCACCACCACCAGGATGGCCAACATGAGCCCGAAACCCAGCGCCAGCCGGCGCGCCACGGTCATCGTCGAAATCGTCTGCACAAGGCACCTCTTGCATCTTGGATGGAGCGGCAGCGTGCAACGCCACCACCGATGCCAGAAGTATCATTGATATCATTTGTGAATGCGATTAAATGCAACAATAACGTTGATTGAGTGCAGTTTCCATGATTCGCGCATTCCTTCACGTGCCAGCGCGCCCGTGCGCCGTCAGCCCGCCAGCAGCCCGGCGCCTGCCCAGCGGCCCGCCGCCACCAGCGAGCGCGCCACCTCGGCCACCGTCACGCGCGCGGCCAGGGCGGCCGGCGAGAGCTCGTCGTCGTTCAGGCTGGCCAGCAGGTTGTCGCGCCCGGCGGTGCCGGCCAGCACGGCCGCGCGCAGCGGCCCGGCGCCGGGCAGCGCGAGCGCGGCACCGGGCTGGATGGTGGCGGCGATGCCGGCATGCACGCTGGCCATCAGCACCGGCAGCGAGTCGATCTCCAGCACCACCTCGGGCACCACGCCGGCCGCGGCAAAGGCCGCGTCCACGGTGCTGCGCAACCCGTGCGGGCCGGTGGGCAGCACCAGCGGCAGGCTGGCCAGCTGCGCCGGCTGCACCTCACCGTCCAGCACCTCGGCGCCCGGCAGGCCGGCCGCGGCCATCACGAACAGGCGTTCGCGCAGCAGCGGCAGCACGCTCCAGCGCCGCGCGGCCGTGCTGCTGAAGACGATGGCCAGGTCGAGCCGCCGCGTGACCAGCATGTCGGCCAGGTGGCCCGAGAGCGCTTCCACCAGGTGCAGCCGCACGTCGGGGTAGCGCGCGCGCATCGCCTGCACCAGCGGCAGGCCCAGCACCGAGGCCGTGGTCGGCGCCAGGCCGACGCTGACATGGCCCGACAGCCGCCGCTGCTGCGCCGCGCGCTGCGCGTCGTCGGCGTGGCGCAGCACCAGCTGCGCCTGCTGGAAGAAGGCCAGGCCGGCGTCGGTGGGCGTGACACCGCCGGCCCCGCGCTGCAGCAGCCGCGCCGACAGCTCGCCTTCCAGGCGGCTGATCTGCTGGCTCAGCGCCGAGGTCACGACGCCCAGCGCCTGCGCGGCGCGGCCCATGCTGCCGTGCTCGACGACGCTGACGAAGTAGCGCAGTTGCCGCAGTTCCATCGGGGCATTGTGGCCCGGGGTCGGCGTCGGCAATGGCTCCTCGCGGCCGCGGCCGATGGCTCCAGCGGCCGATGCCGCGGCGCGGCCCGCTGCGGACACTGGCGGCTCTGTCCAGACACCCGAGAGTTCCCATGTCCGCGATCCCGAAGTTCCTGCTGGCGGCCGCTGCCAGCGCCCTGCTGCTCGCCGCCTGCGGCGGCAGCGACACCCCGGCCGACACCGGCACCACGCCGCCGCCCGCCACCGGCACGCCCGCGCCGCTGGCGCAGTTCGGCGCGGTGGGCAGCTCGGCCCGCACCGCGACGCTGCACTGGGCGCCGGCCGCCACCGCCACCACCGTGGCCATCGAGCGCCAGGACGACGGCGGCAGCTACACCGAGCTGGCGCAGGTGGACGGCCGCAGCGGCCAGTTTCTCGACGACGGCCTGGCCGCCGGCCGCGCCTACCGCTACCGCGTGATGGCCACCGACGCCGCGCGCACGCTGCTGGCCGAGGGCCAGGCGACCACCACCGACGAAGAACCCATGACCAGCCCGCGCGGCGCCGCCCAGGGCGACGCCAGCGTGGTGCCGGTGGGCACCGCCGGCGGCCGGCTGCAGGCGGGCGCCGTGGCCGTGGACGTGCCCGCCGGCGCCCTGCCCGCGGGCAGCAGCGCGACGCTGCAGCGCGTGGCCAACACCGCGCCCGACGGCCGCGGCGACGGCCTGCTGCTGCAGCTGTCGGCCGCGCCGAGCCGGCCGCTGGCGCTGACGCTGCAGGTCGACGAGGCCGAGCTGGCCGACATCGACGGCCTGCGCGTGGCCGTGCAGCGCGCCGACGGCACCTGGTTCTCGCTGCCGGCCGACCGCATCGACCGCACCGCGCGCACGCTGCAGGCCACGTTGCCGCCGCAGCTGGTGGCGGCGCCGGCAGTGCCCGGCTCGGCGGGGCTGCAGGCCACGGCAGCCAGCGTCTCGGTGGACTTCACCATCGTCAAGTACCTGGCCTTCAGCCTGAAGCCGAAGGCCGCCGAGGTGGCCGTCAACGGCACGCTGCCGCTGGTGCCCTACGCCCGCGTGCGCGGCTATGAAGTCGAGATCGGTACCTGCGAGCGCTTCGACAGCGGCGTCGAGGCCTGCATTTACATGCCGATGCTCGAGACGCGCCAGGTGCCGCTGCTCAACAGCAAGCCCGGCTACACGCGCACGTGGTCGGTGTTCCTCGACGAAGGCGGCAACGCCACCGACGGCACCGTGGTGCCGAACACCGGCAGCGCGGGCGCGGTCTACACCGCTCCGGCCACGGTGCCCGAGCCCGACACCGTGTGGGTGAACTTCGAGAGCACGCACGACGCCAGCGGCCGCAAGCTGCTGCTGACCTCCAGCGTGAAGATCACCGACGACCGCTGGATCGGCACGCTGACGGCCGAGGACGGCCCCTCGATCGCCGGCACCACGGTGCTGGTGCAGGCCGACGTCACATGGCGGCTGGACCGCGCAGCCAGCGCCGGCAGCCGCAAGGTCTACCGCCCCGAAGGCCAGCTGGAGATGCAGGTGACCGACGACGACTGCTGGGTCTCAGTGACGCCTGCCACGTCGCCGGTGAGCGGCGACACGCGGCTGGTGGAACTGGTGGTCGACGAGAGCACCAGCCCGGCCACGTACACCGCGCGGCTGATCACGTTCTGGACCGCCGAGGTGCTGGCCGTCTGCCCCAAGGGCAGCGACTCGCGCACCACGCAGATGGCGGGCTACGGCTGGGAGATCAGCGGCCAGGTCGGCGGCAGCGGCCGCATCGAAGGCCAGTCGGTGGTGGAGACGGCGCGCCTGGCGTGGTCGTTCAGCCGCTGAGGATCAGGGGTTGGTGACCGCCTGGCGCCCGAGCAGCACGTCGTCGAACGCGAACAGCGACGGCATGCCGCCGGTGTGCAGGAACAGCACCCGTTCCTGCGCGCCGATGGCGCCCTCGCGCGCCATGCCGATGAGCCCGGCCATCACCTTGCCGGTGTAGACCGGGTCCAGCAGCAGACCTTCGGTGCGCGCGGCCAGTTGCACCGCTTCCACCATGCGCCGGTTGGGCACCGAGTACTTGGGCTGCCAGTAGCCGCCCACGCACTGCACTGCCGCCGGGTCCACCGTGATGCCCAGCTGCAGCAGGTCGCACACGGCCTGCGCTTCCTTCAACACCAGCGGGTGCTGGTCGGCGTGGTCGCGGCTGACGCCGATGCCGGTGATGGGGATGTGGATGTGGTTGCCGAGAAAACCCGCCAGCAGCCCGCCGTGCGTGCCCGAGCTGCCCGAGCCGACGACGACGCGGTCGAACTGCAGGCCGGTGTCGAACAGCTGCTGCTGCAGTTCCTGCGCGCAGGCCACGTAGCCCAGGCCGCCAATGGCATTGCTGCCGCCGCCGGCGATGACGTAGCCCTTGCGGCCCTGCGCAGCCAGCGCGTCGGCCTCGGCCTGCATCGCAGCGGCCATGTTGGTGCCGGCCGGCACCACGGTGATGTGCTCCACGCCCAGCAGGCGGAACATGAAGTGGTTGCCGCCGGCCTGTTCGTCGTAGCTGCCGGCGATGCGCTCTTCGATCACGAAGCGGCACTGCAGCCCTTCCTTCACCGCCGCGGCCAGCGTGATGCGGCAGTGGTTGCTCTGCGGCGCGCCGCAGGTGATCAGCGTGTCGGCGCCCTGCGCCAGCGCGTCGGCGACGAGGAATTCGAGTTTGCGCGTCTTGTTGCCGCCCGGGAACAGGCCCAGCATGTCGTCGCGCTTGACCCAGACCTCGGGGCCGCGGCCGCCCGGGCAGGTGGCGGCCAGCGCCGCGCTGAAGCGCGGCAGCGGCTCGATCGGCGTGGCAAACGGCGTGTAGCGGCGGCGGGGGAAGCGGGACAGGTCCATGGCGGGCGACGGAGCGGCGGCGTCAGGCCGCTGCAGTGCAGACAAAGGGGGCAACAGTATGCCCGCGGGCTACAGCCGGGACGCGGCCGGGCTGCGGCTAGTCGAGCGCCAGATCGGCCACGAAGGCCAGGCTCGTGGCACCGGTGTTGTCGGCGTCGCCGGCCACCGCCACCGCCAGCAGCGGCGGCAGGCTGCGCGCCTCGTCGCCGAAGGCGCGCAGGAAGTCGGCCGCGATGTCGCGTGTCTCGACCTGCCAGCGGCCGGGGGCGGCCTCCACGCCGCGCAGCACGAGGCTGCGCACGCGGCGCGAATACGGGTTGTCGAGCAGCGTGCCCGCAGGCAGCCGGGCGTCCCAGGTGTAGCAGAGCGTGGCCGCAGGCAGCAGCTCGTCGCTGCGGCTGCGCGCCAGCCGCAGCAGCTGGCGTTCGACGAAGGGCACGGCGTCCAGCGGCAGGTCGAACAGTAGGCAGATCTTGACGGCGTTGTCGTCGCCGGCCTTGGTGCGCAGATCGGCCTGCGGGTT
>VFQM010000227.1_pt1 | contig 68739 bp, 77 predicted proteins | sample 3512391 | NCBI WGS metagenome assembly VFQM01 (sample SAMN10412369, study PRJNA504923) | tailings metagenome | isolation source: Replicate 1 from Balatoc abandoned mine | place: Philippines | reverse complement strand
GCCGAGCTGCTGGCCCAGGTCTATGTCGAGCTGACCGGCGGCCGCCAGATCGGGCTGCAGCTGGCCGTCGACAACACCGGCGTCGATCTCGCCGAACCGGTTGCCCGGCTGCAGCGCGAGCGGCCGATCCGCGCCGCGCGGCCGCATAGCCCCAGCGAGGATGAACTCGCTGCCCATGCCCAGTTTCTCGACACGCTCAAGGAGCCGCTCTGGCGAACGTGAGCAGGTCGGGCACATACGGAGGAGAAGTCTTATGGATATCCGCGTTTCCGGCCACCAGATCGATACCGGTGAGGCCCTTCAGGCCCACGCCCAGGAACGGCTGTCCGGGATTGTCGGGAAGTACTTCTCGCGCGCGCTGTCTTCCACGATAACCTTCAACCGAGCGCCGGCCGGGGCCTTTCGCGCCGATATTGTCACCCACGTGATGCATGGCCTGGTACTCAAGGGCGCCGGCATCGCCCATGATGCCCATATCGCCTTCGATCAGGCGGCGGAAAAGATCGACAAGCAGCTGCGCCGCTACAAGCGCCGGCTGAAAGACCGGCACGAAGAAGCGGCCCACGCGATGAAGACCGAAGAGGCGGCCTATACCGTCTTTGTCGAACCCGATGCGGAAGTTGAGGAAGTGACCGTCGATGCCCCGGTGGTGATCGCCGAGACCAGGGTCGACGTACCCGAAGCGACCGTGTCCGACGCAGTGATGATGCTCGATCTGCGCAACACCAACGCGCTGCTGTTCAAGAACGCCGGCACCGGGCGGCACAATATGGTTTACCGGCGCGGGGATGGCTCGATCGGGTGGGTTGAACCTTCCTGAACAAGGGGCTATGGGCCGCGCAACCTTTGGTGAGGGTGAGGGGTTGATGGTGCGGACGTGATTTCCGCCGCCCTTACCCCTTGGTCGCGCCAAGCCCACTGTGTTTCGGACATATCCCACTGTCATGACCGGACTTTTCACGCTTTCGCCTGATGCTGTCGGCACGATTGCCGCAGACAGCAAGCAGGCGATTCTCGAGCAGCTTTCGCAGCGATTCGCCGCTGTTTACGGGCTTGATTCGGCGCTCGTGCTTGAGCGTATCGAAGAGCGTGAGCGGCTGGGCAGCACCGGCTTTGGCCGCGGCGTGGCCATTCCGCACGCCCGCCTGCCGGGTCTGGCGCGTCCGGTCGCGGTCTTCCTGCGGCTTGAGGCACCGGTCGATTTCGATGCCGCCGATGGCATGCCGGTCGGCATGGTCTTTGGCCTGCTCTCGCCTGAATCGGCCGGGGCGGCACACCTCCACGCACTGGCGGCGATCAGCCGGATGATGCGCGATGAGGCCATGCACGTGGCCCTGACCGAAGCGCCAGGCGCCGAAGCGCTCTACGCGCTGCTTGCCAATGTCATCGACCGCGACGCCGCTTGACGCAGCGGCCAGCGGCGCGGCGCTGCACTGGCGCGCGCTCGAAAGCCTCTATGCCTCGGCCCCGGTCAACCGGCTGTTCGCTTCCGAATTGACCGTGACCGGCGAAGGCGCGGCGCGGATTGCCTTCGACGTTGATGAAAGCTGCTTTCACGCCGCCGGCGCGGCGCATGGCACGATCTACTTCAAGATGCTCGACGATGCGGCCTTCTATGCCGCCAACACACTCATTACCGACCGATTCCTGCTGACCACGGCCTTCAACCTGCACTTCACCAAGCCGGTCCGCACCGGCCGGGTGATTGCCGAAGGCCGCTGGGTGTCGGGCCGCAAGCGCGTGCTGGTGGCCGAAAGCCGGCTGGTCGACGCCGAGGGCGAGGAAATCGGCCGCGGCACCGGCACGTTCATGCGCAGCCGGATCGCGCTGTCGGGGTTGCCCGGCTATGCCGCCGCAATGCAGGCGGCAGTGGGCTGAGCGGCGAACCGCGCCTGCCTGCGCACCTTGAGGTGGGGGCGCTAATTCGCCGGGCCGGGGCTGAAGGCGGCTTTGCCAGCGTGCTTCAGAAAGGTGAACGGGACGCCGGGACAATTCTTGTCGTGCTGACCGAACGCGGCGCCAATGCGCGGGTTTACGAACGGATGCCGCAGTCCGATGGCCAGCGCGTCTGGACACTCGCCCGCCGGGAAAACCCGGAAATCCGCGGCGAACTGGAAGAATGGCTGGCGCGGCGCGGGGATCAGGACCCCGACCTGTGGATTGTCGAACTGGATATCGCGAATGGTGAACGGTTCATCGGAATAACCTGAACGCCAGATTGACTTTGCTGCACTGCGGAAAGAAGGGGCCGGACCTTTGTTTGTGCGCAGGCGGCGCGAGGGGCGTTCAGGCCATTCACGCTAGCACGCAGACGGGGGACAACCGGCAGGTTTTCCGGCCGGGAGCAGTCCGATTCAGGTCTTTCCGCTCCCGTCCCAGCCTGCGCAAGGTGCGTCCACCGCCCAATAAGACGGCAGACTGCGCCGCAGTCTTAACAGTACCAATTTTATCCGCGCCAGCGCTCTGGCTTTCGCGGCAAGTGCTATGAGGATCATTGCCAGCGCCGATGGTTCGGGCGCAGCAGCAGAGGCTCTCAAGCCCGTTGCAATCCAGACGGAACCAGCCATCCCCACCATTTCCGAACCGGTAATCCAGCCGCTGCCGCAGGCCGAAGTGCCCAGCGATGCGGCCGTGTCCGGTGCTGAAGATGCACCCCGTGCGGTCAGTCTGGCCGAACTGGTGGCGCAGCAGCCGCAGCCGGCCGAGCTCTCGCGTGAGCTCAATTGCCTGGCCGCCGCAGCCAAGCACGAATCCAAGGGTGAATCGCTCGCCGGCCAGCTCGCGGTTGGCCGGGTGATCGTGGCGCGTTCCAAGTCGGGCCGCTTCCCTGATTCCTATTGCGGTGTGGTGTTCCAGCCCTCGCAGTTCTCGTTCGTGCGGGGCAACAGCCTGCCGACTGGCGCGCGCAATGCCCGCCAGTGGAAGAATGCCGTGGCTGTGGCCCAGATCGCCCATGAAGGCACCTGGCGCAGCCCGGTTGAAGGCGCGCTGTTCTTCCACGCGGCCTATGTCAGCCCCGGCTGGCGGCTGACCCGGATCGCCCGGGTCGATAACCACGTGTTCTATCGTTGAGTCTCTGTCCGCACTAACGTGCGGATACACCACCGGCCCACGCCCCCACCCGGCCTCCCTAATCTAGGTTACCCTATGGGAGGCCGGGTGGGGGCGTGGGCCGGTGGTGCAAAGCCCTGCCGGATGGCAGGGCGCACAATCAACGATTGATCTCGATCCAGACTGGTGCGTGATCCCTGGCCTTCTCACGGCCGCCATGTTCCTTGTCGACGCCGCAGGCCTTTAGCCGGTCCGCCAGCTCGGGCGAAAGCAGCGCGTGATCGATGCGGAAGCCGTGATCGCGCTGCCAGGCGCCGGCCTGGTAATCCCAATAGGTCCAGACCCCGCCCGCCGGGTTGTGGGTGGCCAGTGCGTCGGTCCAGCCATCGGCCAGCAGCCGCATATAGGCATCGCGCGATTCGGGCTGCATCAGCGCATCGTCGGCCATGGCCTTCGGCGCCCAGATATCGCGATCGGTCGGAATGACGTTGTAATCGCCCAGCACCACGGCCGGTACTTCCTCGGCCATGATTGCCTGCATCCGCGCGCGCAGCCGCTCCATCCAGGCCAGCTTGTAATCGAACTTCGGGCCGGGCTGGGGATTGCCGTTGGGCAGGTAGATATTGACGATCCGGGTGTCGAACACCTCGACTTCGAGGTAACGGGCCTGTTCGTCGGTCGGATCGCCGGGCAAGCCTTGCTGGATCACTTGGGGCGTCGTGCCATCGGCCAGCACCGCCACACCGTTGAAACTCTTTTGCCCGTGCCAGACCGCGTGATAGCCGATCTTCTCGAACTCGGCGGCGGGAAAGCCCTCGTCCTGGGTCTTGATCTCCTGCAGGCAGGCGACGGCCGGGCGGGTTTCTTCGAGCCACTCAAGCAGGCGGGGCAGACGGGCCTTGATCCCGTTGATGTTGAAACTGGCGATTCTCATTTGCATGGTCCGGCAAAGCTGACGCTTTGCCTTGCGCAACACCGGCCCGCTCCCCCGGCCCAGCCACCCAACATGGTACCCTCGGGGTGGCTGGGCCGGGGGAGCGGGCCGGTGTTGACCGAGCCGTCAGGTGAGCAAATCATACGGCGAAGCTGGAACCGCAGCCGCAACCGGCGGCTGCTAGCGGATTTTCGACCTTGAAGGCCGACCCGCCAAGCGAATCGACGAAATCGACGACACTACCCGCCACCAGATCGAGGCTTATGGGATCGACCACCAGCTTCACGCCGTCGGTCTCGACCACCAGGTCATCTTCCTCGATGCTCTCGGCCAGTCCGAAGCGGTATTGGAAGCCGGAACAGCCGCCGCCCTCAACCGCAAGGCGCAGTGCGGCGGGCTTGCCCTGCTTTTCGGCAATCAGCGCAATCCGCGCAGCAGCCGAGGGGCTGAGGGTCATTGTGGGAGCGTCCATGCGTCCGATGTAAGCCGCGCGAGGCCGAGCCGCAAGGCTGCGCGCGGATCAGGCGCTCTGGATATAGCTGCGCATCGCCTGGGCCTCGGACTCGATCCGCTCGATCCGGTACTTCACAAGGTCCCCGATCGAGATAAAGCCCACCATTGCCCCACCTTGCACCACCGGCAGGTGGCGGATCCGGCGCCGGGTCATCAGCCCCAGGGCATCGAGCACATCGGACTGCGGATCGACCGAGATCACCGGGGCGGTCATCACTGCGCCAACCGGACCATCAAGCATCGCCGGCCCATTCTGCGCCAGGCCATAGACCACGTCGCGTTCGGAAAAGATCCCGGCGATCGCACCATCCTGCATCACCGGCAGGGCACCGATCCGCTTTTCAGCCAGCAGGGCAACCGCTTCACGCACCGAAGCGGTGCAATCGATGGAGATAATGGGGCCGCTGCGCCCCTCGATCAGGCGGGCAATCGTCATGGCATACTCCCCTCTATAGGCGGGAAGATGACACGAAGCGCGCGGGTTGGCGAGTCCGGGACTAACGTCCACTTGCGCGGGCGGTGGTGGAGGCGCAAAGGCGGCGGCGATGACCCGTTCCCCGCTCGAAAATCCTGAAATCGCCGCGATTGCCTGGTCGCGTTACAAGCGGCTGCTCAAGCGCTGGAGCCTGGTGACGCTGGCCGTCTGCCTGGTGCTGATTGCCTATCTCGCCTGGGAATTCGGCCTGCCTTCGATTCACCTCTACATCGCCAGCGTGCTGGGGATCGCGGGTGTGATCATGCTGACCGTGGCGCTGATGGCGCTGCTGTTCCTGTCGAGCGGCACCGGTCACGACGAATCGATCGACGAGCGCGAGTAGCCGCTAGACTGGCGGGTTGAGCTGATACTCGGCGACCGGAACCCCGCCGATCAGGTGTTCCTGGATGATCCGCTCCAGCACTGCGGGCGAGCAGGAATGATACCAGGTTGGCCCGGGCCAGACCACGGCAACTGGCCCCAGCGCGCAGACCCGCAGGCACCCCACCTTGTTGCGCAGCACTCCGGTGTGGCCGCCCAGGCCCAGTTCGCCCAGCCGCTTCTTCAGGAATAGCCAGGCCTCATGCCCCTTGGCCCGGTCGCAGCACTTGGGTTCTTCGGGATCGGCGCAGAGGAAGATCTGCCAGCGCGTGTCGAACCCGCCCAGCCGGGCGAGCGTGCGTTCGGCCAGTTCAAGTTCGACGGGATCGGGGGCCTGGGTCAGGGCTCAGCCCTTCTTGCCGACGATCCGGGCGATTTCGGCCGCGACCATCCGCTCAACCAGCGGCGGCAGGTTCTTGTCGAGCCATTCGGCCAGGGCCGGGCGCAGCAGTTCGCGGGTCAGCCCTTCGAGCGAGGTCTCGCCCGAGCGGACGATCTGCGGCGCCGCGCCAGGTTCGGCCAGCATGGCGAGCGCGGCCAGCGATTCGCGCATCGAGCTGGCGGTGTTCTCAGGCAGCAGCGGGGCCTCTTCGGCCTCGTCGTCGACCAGCTCGGCTGCGGCATCGAGCTCGAAGACATCTTCTTCGGCTTCGGCAGCCTTGATTCCGCGCTGTTCGCGCTCCTTGCGTTCGACCGCGGCATCGGCGCGATTGTCGCGCGCGATCACCTTTTTGATCGAATCCAGGATCTCTTCGACCGACGGTTCACTCGCCTGGCGCATGGCCTTACCCCCATTTGTCCCGCTGGGGGACAGAATCACTTGGGGGTTACTGTCCCGTCCTGGGGCTTGGTGTCAACGGTCCGGGTGGCCTTGGCCTTCGGCGCCGGGTCGGTCGCCCAGTCAAAGATGCTGCTCTTGACCCGGTCATAATTGGCCTGGGGATCGTACAGCGCCCCGCCATCGAGCGCCAGATCGCGGGCTTCGGCCTTGCCCATGGCCGCCAGCAGGTTGAACCCCGCAACGTAACCATTGCGCTCTGCCGTGGCGAGCTGGACCTGCGCGCTGAGCAGTTCCTGTTCGGCGTTGAGGATGTCAAGAATCGTCCGGTTGCCGACCGTGTTTTCCGCCCGCACGCCTTCAAGGCTCAGTTCGGCGGCGGCCACGGCGGCCTTGTTGGCCTCGATGATCTCGTTCGCGGCCTGGTACTGGGCATAGGCGGCACGAACATTGGCGATGACCGCGCGTTCGGTGGCGATCTCCTGCTCCAGCAGGGCCCCTTCGCGGGCCTGGGCCTGGCGCTTCTGCGCGGCCGGCAAGCCGCCCTGGAAGATCGGCAGGGTGGCGCGCACGCCGACCTGCGCGGTCGTATCGGTCTGCGGCAGGGTTGCCGAGATCGGGCCGCCCAGCGTGCCGTAATAGTTGGTGTAGTTGCCGTTGGCGAACAGGCTGACCGAGGGCAGGCGGCTCGAACCGGCCGCCTTGGAATCAAAGCGCGCCGCCTTAGCCCGCTCGCGCGCGGCGCCCAGGTCAGGGTTGTGATCGAGCGCATAGCCGACCGCTGCGTCGGGATCCGCCGGCAGCCCTGCTAGCGGCGGCGGGCTTTCCAGCTTGCCCGGCGCCTTGCCGACCACCTGGATATAGCGCTCGCGCGCGGCGAGGAGGTTGGCTTCGGCAGCGCGGGTCTGGCCGCGGGCGACGGCGAGGCGCGATTGCGACTGGGCGACGTCGGTCCGGGTCAGGTCGCCGATCTCGAACCGGTCACGGGTAGCCTGGAGGTTGACCGACAGCCGCTGGGCGTTCTGGCGGTTCAGCCCGACCACGGCTTCATTCAGGATCACGTCCATATAGGCGGCCACGACCTGGCTGAAGACCCCGCTTTCGGCGGCGCGCAGATCCTGCTGGCCGGCTTCGACCCGGGTCTTGGCGGCCTGGATCGAGTTCTTGACTGCGCCGCCGGAATAGACCGGCACGCCCAGGTTGGCCTGGGTCTGCAGCGCCCGTTCCGGCGCGGTGAAGCTCGATTGGCTCGGCTTGACGAATTCGATGTAGTTGGCCGTGCCGCTGAGCGAGGGCAGGCCGGGCGCCTTGGCGATTGGCACGCCTTCATCAACCGCGCGCTGCTGGGCCCGGGCGGCCTGCAACGTGGGGTTGGTGTTATAGGCCGTGACCAGCGCCTCGCGCAGATCGTCGGCGAGGGCCGGGGCTGCTGCCAGCCCGATTCCCGCCAGCAGGATTGCCCGCCCAAGCCGCTTGGCCATGCTTAGAAGCTCCACCGTTTCGGTGCGGCAAATTCCGCCAGCACCGGGATTCCCATCTCGGCCAGTGGCAGCAGCGCCACGGCCCCGGCGGCCTTGCGGCCGGTGGCGAGGCGCGTCACCCCGCGTTCGACCAGGCCCGTTACCAGTCGACCAGCGTCTTCGACGCGGGCGGCCAGGTTATCGGGCAGGACCTCGATCGCGCCGTCGATCAGCACCAGGCTGTAGCTGCCCTTCGCCTTGCCGGCGGCGGCATCGGCGACGCTGACCGTGGTGACCTTGGCGACCAGCCCTTCAAGCAGCGCGGCCAGATAGCCGCTGCCGCAAGAGACCAGCAGGACCGTGTCGGCGGCCTGCAGCCCGGCCTCTACCAGCATCCGCCCATGGAACAGCGGCGCGGCCAGCGCATGGCCATCGCCCAGCGGAATCGCGCGGTCGATATAGGCATGGGCACGGGCGGCGGCGGGAACGTGATCTTCGCGCGCGACCCGGGCGAAGGCTTCAAGTACGGCAGGATCGTTGACCCCGCTGGTGCGCAGCTGGCTGTCGATCATCGCGCGGCGGGCGGCGGCAAGGTCGGTGCCCGGACGCTCGGCAGTGAGATTCATGATTCAACCCTTCTCAACGGGCTGTATTGCACAAATAACACAGCGCCGCAATCGCGTTGCTTCTAGGCGAAGCACTGGCCCACGCCAAGCGCTTTGACGGGAGGGCGGTTCCGGGACTAAGGCGCCTGCAAACAACCCGTTCGAGGAACCCAGCCCCATGACCGAGATGGTGACGATCCGCGAGGAAGACCTGATCGAAAGCGTTGCCGACGCGCTCCAGTTCATCAGCTATTTCCACCCGATGGACTACATTCGCGCGCTTGGCGAAGCCTACAAGGCCGAACAGGGCCCGGCCGCGAAGGATGCGATCGCCCAGATCCTGACCAACAGCCGGATGTGCGCCGAAGGCCACCGCCCGATCTGCCAGGATACCGGCATCGTCAATGTCTTCGTCGAATGGGGCCAGAACTGCCGGCTGGAATCGGCCCGCTCGCTGCAGGACGTGGTCGATGAAGGGGTGCGCCGCGCCTATAACCACCCGGAAAACAAGCTGCGCGCCTCGGTCCTGGCCGATCCGGCCTTCACCCGCCGCAACACCCGCGACAACACGCCTTCGGTGCTCCACGTGACGATGGTGCCGGGCAGCAAGGTCAGCATCGATGTCGCGGCCAAGGGCGGCGGCAGCGAGAACAAGTCGAAGTTCAAGATGATGAACCCCAGCGACAATATCGTCGATTGGGTGATCGAGATGCTGCCGCAGATGGGCGCCGGCTGGTGTCCGCCGGGCATGCTCGGCATCGGCATCGGCGGCACGGCCGAACATTGCATGCTGCTGGCCAAGCAATCGCTGATGGAGCCGATCGACATGGCCCAGCTCAAGCAGCGCGGCCCCCAGAACGATATCGAGGCGATGCGGATCGAGATCTTCGACAAGGTCAACGCACTCGGCATCGGTGCCCAGGGCCTGGGCGGCCTGTCGACCATTCTCGACGTGAAGATCTACGATGCGCCGTGCCACGCCGCGTCGAAGCCGGTGGCGATGATCCCCAACTGCGCCGCCACGCGCCACGCGCACTTCACGCTGGATGGTTCGGGTCCGAGTTTCCTTGAAAAGCCCAACCTCAACGAATGGCCCGAAGTCCATTGGACGCCGGACAAGGCCGCCAAGCGCGTCGACCTCGATACGTTGACGGCCGAGGAAGTGCGCGGCTGGAAGCAGGGTGACCGGCTCCTGCTCAACGGCAAGATGCTGACGGGCCGCGATGCTGCGCACAAGCGGATCCAGGATATGCTCTCGAAGGGCGAACCCCTGCCGGTCGAGTTCAAGGGCCGCGCGATCTACTACGTCGGTCCGGTCGATCCGGTGATGGGCGAAGTGGTTGGCCCGGCTGGCCCGACCACGGCGACCCGGATGGACAAGTTCACCGACATGATGTGCGAGCTGGGCCTGCTCACCATGATCGGCAAGGCCGAACGCGGCCAGGGCGCGACCGAGGTGATCGCCCAGCACAAGGTGGCCTACCTGATGGCGGTTGGCGGGGCAGCCTATCTGGTGGCGCGCGCGATCCGCGAGGCCAAAGTCGTCGCCTTCGAAGACCTGGGCATGGAAGCGATCTATGAATTCACGGTCGAGGACATGCCGGTGACCGTTGCGGTCGATAGCGAAGGCAACAATGTCCACCAGCTCGCGCCGCTCGCCTGGAAGGAAAAGATCGCGAAGGAAGGCCTGCTGCCGGTCAAATAGGCGGGCAAAGGGACAACGGGGGCGTGTTCGACCAATGACGCCTGCGGTTCGACCAAGCCGCTGGCGTTCTGGGACTTGCAGCGGCTAGTCAGGGGGCCAATGGAGCTGACTGCCTCTTCTACCCCGCGCGTGCCGTTCAAGCTGGTGCTGGCCTCGATTGCCGGGGTCTGGCTGGCCTATTTTGCGCTGGCGACGCTGCGCGGCTGGCTGGTCGGACTTGAACTGTTCGATGCCCTGCTGCTGCGCCGGGTCCTGGTCACCCTTGGTTCGATGGCGGTGACGCTGGCGCTGTGGCCGATCGTCCGCCTGCTTGATCCGCGGCCGTTCTGGATCAAGGCGGGCGCCGTGCTGCTGATGGCGCTCCCGGCCTCGGTCCTGCTTGCCGCGATCAACCAGTGGGCCTTTGCCGATATCGAGAACCGGGTCGTCGCCACGATTGGCGAGCGTGAAGGCCTGCGGATCCGCAGCGACGAGAGCGGCAACCTGCTGGTCGATCCGCTTGAGCGCGAGGCCGAAGCCGCGGCAACGCCGGATCCCTTGCCGACGGCGCAAGCAGCCCCCACCGGCGAGGCGCGCCCGGCGATCACCATCAATGCGGAAACCCGCGCCGACAACCGGCTGCGCCAGCTCGTCGATGTGGCGCTCGGGCGCTATTATCTGCTGCTGGCCTGGGCGGCGCTGTATTTCTCGCTCGCCAATGCCGAACAGGCCCGCGCGGCCGAACGGCGCGAGGGCGAATATCGCCGCGCGGCCAAGGCTTCGGAGCTGCGGTCCTTGCGCTACCAGGTCAATCCGCACTTCCTGTTCAACACGCTCAATTCGCTCTCGGCGCTGGTCATGACCGGTAAGACCCAGGCGGCCGAGCAGATGATCCAGACGCTCTCCACCTTCTATCGCCGCAGCCTGGCAGGCGATCCGACCGGGGATGTCGCGCTTGATCAGGAAATCGCGCTGCAGCGGCTCTATCTCGAGATCGAGGCAGTCCGCTTCCCGGAACGGCTGCGCACCCGGTTCGATATTCCGGCCGCGCTGGCCGATGCGCGGATGCCGGGGATGATCCTGCAGCCGCTGATCGAAAACTCGGTCAAATATGCCGTCTCGGCAACGACCCGTCCGGTCACCCTGACCGTCGCCGCGCGCGAGGAATATGGCTGCCTGGTGATCGAGGTGGCCGATGACGGCCCGGTTGCCAAGGAAGCCAAGCCCGGCTTCGGGATCGGCCTTGCCAATGTCCGCGATCGCCTCGCCGCGCGCTATGGCGATGCCGCCCAGATCATCTCGGGCCCGCTTGAAGGCGGCGGCTGGCGCTCACAAATCCGCTTGCCGCTGGAACACCATGACTGAAACCGCCCCCACCGCCCCGCTGCGCACCCTGATCGTCGATGACGAGCCGCTCGCGATCGAACGGATGCAGGTGATCTGCCGCGACCTCGCCGGGCTCGATGTGGCCGGCACCGCCCAGGATGGGGCGGCCGCGCTGCGGATGATCGATGCGCTGGCGCCGGATCTGGTCCTGCTCGACATGACCATGCCCGAGCTGGACGGGTTGGCCGTGGCCCGTGCCCTGACCGGGCGCAAGCCGCGCCCCGCGGTGATCTTTGTCACTGCGCACGAGAATTTCGCGGTCGAGGCCTTTGACCTCGACGCGGTCGATTATGTGCTGAAGCCAGTCACTCCCGACCGGCTTGAACGGGCGGTCGCCCGGGCCCTGGCTCGCCGCGGCGAGCGGGCCGAACAGGGCGGTGACTGGCTGACCGAGTTCTGGGTGCCCTATCGTTCCGAGCTGCTGCGGATTGCGGCGGCCGACGTCGACCGGATCGATGCCGAGCGCGACTATGTCCGGCTCCATGTGGGTGAGCGCAGCTATCTGCTCCTGCAGACGGTGACCGGCCTTGAGGCGCGGCTTGATCCGCAGGGCTTCATCCGCCTGCACCGCTCGACCATTCTGCGACGCGACCGGATTACCGGACTGCGCCAGGATGGCCTCGGCGTCTGGTCGGCGGAACTGGCCGATGGTTCGGCGGTGCGGATTGGGCGGACTTACCTCGCCAAGGCCAAGGCGATGGCCGGGCGCTGAGCGCCGCTTCCTGCAAGAATTTAGGGCCGGGCAGGCGGGGGTCGCACATCCCGCGCTGCCCGGCCCTGACCCCCCGGGGCTGTGGGGGGATCCGGCTGCGGCATCAACCCTTGTCGAGCTGGCCGGCAAACTGGGCTTCGAACTGGCGGCGCACTTCGGCGCGGCAGGCCTTCTGTTCCTGCGCGGCGCGGCTGCGCGATCCGGTGGCCGTGGCATTGCGGCAGATCTGCGCTTCGGCACCATCGACGCGGCGTTCCAGCGTGGCGCGGCCGGCGGCGCTGTTGAGGTTGAGATCGTCGGTCTTGATCACCAGGCCACCGCTGGTCTGGGCCAGGGCGGGGGCGGTGCCGGCGGTGAGCAGCGCAGCTGCGATCAGGGGGCGGATAAACATGGCGGTTCTCCTCGGGACTGGCACCGAAGGGGCGGTGCAAAACCGGGATATGCTGTGTTGGTGTAGCGATACAGCAATGCTCGATGAGGCACCGTTGCAGACCGATCAAGCGCCGGATTTGCCGACCAAGCGCTGAACCGGTCCGGCGAACGGCACACAGGTTTCGGCTGTCAGCGCGCCGAATCGCGTGATAGGGCAAGGCTGATGCTCATCGCGCTTGTCTTCCTGCTGGGGATTGCCAACTTTGCAGTCCACCGCGCCGTGCTGAACAGCGAACACCCGCTGCTCGGCCAGGTGCCGTGGTTCTTTCACCTGCTTGGCGGGCGCTTCAGCCTGCTGGTCGAATTCGTCATGCTGCTGGGTGCAATGCTGATGGTGGCTGGCGGCTCCAGTGGCTGGATGTGGTTCTATGCCGGTTACAGTGCGGTCAATGCCGGCTCGGCCTGGTTGATCCTGAGCGGACGGGTCTGACCGCACCGATGGCGCGCAAGACCGTCCTCTATCACGTCAGCGATCTGCACTTCGGTTACGAAGACCGTCAGGCGCTCGAGTGGTTCGCCGCCGAGGTTGCGCGCGAGCAGCCGGCCGGGGTGGTCTGCACCGGCGATCTGACCATGCGCGGCACGGCCAAGGAGTTTGCGCTGGCGGCCGAATGGCTGGCGCACTTGCCGGTTCCCGTCTCGATCGAGCCGGGCAATCACGACGTGCCCTATTACCACCTGATGCTGCGGCGGCTGGCGCGGCCCTATGCCCATTTCCACGCGCTCAAGCACCGGTTGGGAAGCGAGATTGCCCTGCCCGATGTTGCGGTCGTCTCGCTCAAGACGATCGCGCGCGCGCAGCTGCGCCTGAACTGGTCGAAGGGGCGGGTGAGCAAGCCTGACCTTGATGCCGCGCTCCACGGGCTCAGCCATCACCGCGATGTTCCGCTCAAGCTGGTGGCCTGCCATCACCCGCTGGTCGAAGCCGATACCCACGCCACGGCCTCAACCCGCGGCGGAAAGCGCGCGCTGGCGGCGCTGGCGCGGGCGGGGGCGGGGGCAGTGCTGTCGGGGCACGTCCATGACCCCTTCGACAAGGTCATCGAGATCGACGGTCAGGCGATCCGCATTGTCGGCGCTGGCACCCTGTCGCAGCGGCTGCGCAGTTCGCGCCCGTCGTTCAACCGGCTGGTGCTGGACGGTTCCGGCGATTTCACCGTCGAGGTGCGGACACTGTAGCTGCGCGCCGGGCGCGGACCTTGCCTTCGACGGCGTGGACCAGCGCGACGAGATCCTCGCGGCTGACGTCCAGCACTTCGTCCCACTCGGCCAGCACTGCGTCGAGATCGCTGTCCTCGATATGGCCAATCCAGTCCGGTTGCACCGGCTGCGGCGGGGCCTGGTGCGGATAGGAGTGGCCGGTCAGCCGGTTCCAGGCGACACCTGCCCCCAGCAGCACCAGCACATTGAGCGCCAACGGCATGACCAGGAAGCCAAGCCCCGCCGCCGTGACGCCCGGGCTCGACAAGGCGGTCAGCAGCACGGTCCCACCTGCCGGCGGATGCAGGCAGCGCAGCAGGCTCATCGCCGCGATCGCCAGGCCGACCGAAAGTCCGGCCGACAGCCAGGTTGCGCCCAGCAGGGCATGGACGCCGACCCCGATCGCCGCCGCGACAAGGTGACTGCCGAAGACGGGCCAGGGCTGGGCCAGCGGGCTTGCCGGCAAGACAAAGACGAGCACCGCCGAAGCGCCCATCGATGCCACCAGCCAGGGCAGGGCGGGATCGCTGCCCAGTGCCAGGCGGCCGATCAGCGCGGTCAGCGCAATCGCGAAACCAGCTCCGATCGCGCCGCGCAGCCAGCCGATCCGGCCGGCCAGCATCATCCGTGCAGGCGTGGCGGCTAGGGGGGCGTGCGGTTCCATCGGCGGTCCATCCCAGGCTGTGGTGCCAAGAAAAAGGGGCCGACCTTGCGGCCGACCCCCTGTTTCCTTGCCGTGCGATCCAGGCTCAGCGCTTGCTGAACTGGAAGCTCTTGCGAGCCTTGGCCCGGCCGTACTTCTTGCGCTCGACCACGCGGCTGTCGCGGGTGAGGAAGCCAGCGGCCTTGACGGCACCGCGCAGGGCGGGCTCGAACTTGGCCAGAGCCTGGGCGATACCGTGCTTCACGGCACCGGCCTGACCCGAAAGACCACCGCCCTTGACGGTGGCGATCACGTCGTACTGACCGGCGCGGTCGGCAATCTGGAACGGCTGGTCGATCACGAGACGCAGGGTCGGACGGGCGAAGTAGACCGACTGGTCACGACCGTTGACGACGACCTTGCCCGAACCGGGCTTGATCCAGACGCGGGCCACGGCGTCCTTGCGGCGGCCGGTGGCATAGGCACGGCCCTGGGCGTCGACTTCCTTTTCACGGAGCGGCGCAGCCGGGGGGGTGGCAACATCGGCAGCAGCGCCGAGGTCGGCCAGATCGTTGAGCGTGGTGTCAGACATCAGGCACCCACCTTGTTCTTGCGGTTCATGGCAGCGACGTCGAGCGGCTGGGGCTGGGTGCCCGCATGCGGATGCTCGGCACCGGCGTAGAGGTGAAGGGCGCGCATCTGGTTGCGGCCGAGCGGACCACGGGGGATCATGCGCTCAACCGCCTTTTCGAGCACGCGCTCGGGGAAGCGGCCGTCCAGAATCTTGTCGGCGGTCACTTCCTTGATGCCACCGGCATAACCGGTGTGCTTGTAATAGGTCTTCTGCTTCAGCTTGTTGCCCGTCAGCTTGACCTTGCCGGCGTTGATCACGACGACATGATCGCCGCAATCGACGTGCGGGGTGAAGCTCGGCTTGTGCTTGCCGCGCAGATGATTGGCGATGATCACGGCGAGGCGCCCGACCACCAGTCCTTCGGCATCAATCAGATGCCACTTCTTTTCCACCTCGGCCGGCTTGATCGACCGGGTGACCTTGGAAAGCGCCTTCATGGCCACTCCCTTTCTGAAAAACAGGTCAAATCCCATGTTCGCGACGCTGAGCGGAATCGCTTCCATCAGCGCGGGAAGGCGGCCCAATCGTCGAAGGTGGGGCAAAAGTCAAGCAAACCAGCGCATCTGCTGAGAGGTAAAATAATACCGCTCAGGGCTGGGCGCGTTCAAAGGTCCAGATCTCGCGCGAGGTGCGCCGCGTTCCGCCCAGGTCGGTCAGCACCGTGCGCTCGACCCGCGCCGGCAGGGCGCCGGGCGTCAACCCTTCGCCGCGGATCGTCACGGTGATCGAGCCGCGGCTACCATCGGGCAGGGCAATCTCGCGGCTTTCGACCGACTCGGCGCGGGCCGGGCTGAATACGTCGACCGGCCAGGCGGTCCCGCCGTTCCCGGCCATGACCACCTGGGTCAGCATCGTATTGGCCTGGTTGCGGGCACTGGGCGACATCAGCGCCCCTGCAATCATCATCTCGCCCAGCGCGACGGCCTTGGCGCGCGAGCCGTCGCCAACCGGCGGGTCGCTGCGCGGCAGCAGGCGTCCAGCCGCGTCGAGCCGGATCGGAAAGAAGCCCGGCTCGACCCGGTTGCGCTCCAGCCCCGCGAACTGTTCGAGCGAGGGCGGAACCTCGACCGTGACATCGCGCAGCTCGCCCTCAAGCCGCCAGCCGCTTTCCTCGGGCCGGAACCAGATCAGGTAGCGGCGTGTCGCGCGCACTTCCTTGCCATCGACCAGGCTGCGGACCACGGTGCGGCTGACCAGGACCGGCCCCTCTGGCGGCTTGAACACAACAGCAGCAGGCGCGGCCGGCGCTGCCTGGACGGCCGCTGCCGGTCCCAGGGCCGCGATCCCGGCCAGCAGGATTGCCCGCGTGCTCATCCCGGCCCCATCGCGAATCTGCGGCTCACCCTGCCCTCACCCTTGTACTGCCCCGTTGTTTTCCGGGGCTATTCGCGCAGGCTGCGGCGCGTTCGTCAAGCCTTGGCGGCGCGCCGGCCCAGGGCATGGGCGCCCCAGACCGTGCTGGCGACCAGCAGCGCCCCGACCAGCTGGTGGGCCACGGCCAGCCACAGCGCCATGCCGCTCATCACCGTTGCAATGCCAAGCAGAACCTGTGTGCCGAAGGCCGAGTGGATCGCGATTCCGGCGCGGCGATCGATCCCCCGCAGGCGCCGCGCCATGATCACGAGGATCGCGACCACCACCCAGGCCCACCAGCGGTGGACGAAATGCGTGAGGAAGGGATCGTTGAGCAGGGCATGCAACTTGCCCGCGGCCCAGTCGATCCCATCGGGTACAAGGCTGCCCTGCATCAGCGGCCAGGCATCCCAGTTGAACCAGCCCGAACCCGCAACATAGCCAGCGCGCATGCCCGCAACCAGCGCCCCGAAGAACAGCTGCAGGGCCAGCGCGGCCAGGGCAAGCACGGTAAAGGGCGTCAGCCGCGCCCGATCTTCGCCGCGGGCCAGGGCGCGCAGATCGAGCGCGGTCCAGACCAGCCCGCCCAGCGTGAACAATGCGACCAGCAAGTGCGTCGCCAGGCGGAAATGGCTGACGCGGACATCGGCGCTGAGACCGGATGAGACCATCCACCAGCCGATCGTGCCCTGCAGCCCGCCCAACGCGAGCAGCGCGACCAGGCGGCCGTGATAGCCCTTGGGAATCGCGCCCTTGATCCAGAACCAGGCCAGCGGCAGCGCAAAGGCCAGTCCGATGATCCGGGCGATCAACCGGTGAACCCATTCCCAGAAGAAGATGAACTTGAAATCCGCGAGCGTCATGCCAGCCGGACCGGTCACCTCGATATACTGCGGGATCTGCTTGTAATCGTCGAACGCCTTTTGCCACTGCGCCTCATTGAGCGGAGGCAGCACGCCCGAGACCGGTTTCCATTCGGTGATCGAAAGCCCGGATTCGGTCAGACGGGTGATCCCGCCGACGGCGACGATGAAGACCACGAGGGCGGCGACGGCGAAGAGCCACCGGGCAAGCGCCAGGGGCCGGGGAGAAGCAGCTGTCATGAGCGCGCCCCCTGCTCCCGCGCGCGAAAAAGCGCAAGCGGGGTTTTGGGCCCACCTTGCGGGATGTAATACTATAACATATATACCGGCCTTCATGCGTGACGCCCTGCTCTCGATTCGCGGCCGGCTGGACCGGTTCGGCGTGCTCCTGTCGGGGTTGTGCATGTTGCATTGCCTCGCCGGGCTGCTGCTGGTCGCCGGACTGGGCCTGGGCGGGCAATTCCTGTTCGCGCCGGTGATTCACCGGGTCGGGCTGGCTCTCGCCATTGCGGTCGGGGCCGTGACCCTGGTGATCGGGGTGGTCCGCCACCGTGATCCCAAGCCCTTGCAGATTGGCGGCGCTGGCCTGGCGCTGATGGCCGTCGCGCTGTTTGTCGGCCACGGGGTGGAAGAGGCGCTGCTGACCATCGCTGGCGTCTCGCTGCTGGCCTGGGCGCACTGGCGCAACCTCAAGCTGTCCTGATTGGCGGCTCGGACGGGCTCACCTGTCCTTTTCGCTCCATTGCCAAATCGCTGCCGGTCGCTATCTGCGCATCGAGATGACTGACCAGCTTTCCCTGACCGTCAACGGCGAGCCGCGCCGCGCCGCGCCTGGCACCGTAGCCGACCTGGTACGCAGCCTTGAACTCGATCCGGCCAAGGTCGCGGTCGAGCGTAATGGCGAGATCGTTCCGCGCTCGACCCTCAGCCAGGTCGCGCTGGGCGAGGGCGATGTGCTGGAGATCGTCCACTTTGTGGGTGGCGGTGATCATGCTCCGATGGCGGATAGCGGCGCCGATAGCGATTCCGATACCTGGACTGTCGCCGGGCGCACCTTCCGATCGCGGCTGATCGTCGGCACCGGCAAGTACAAGGACTTTGCCGAGAACGCTGCGGCAGTCGAGGCATCGGGCGCCGAGATTGTCACGGTCGCGGTGCGCCGGGTCAATGTGTCGGATCCGAAGGCGCCGATGCTGACCGATTTCATCGATCCCAAGAAGATCACCTATCTGCCCAACACGGCCGGGTGCTTTACCGCCGAAGACGCGATCCGCACGTTGCGGCTGGCGCGCGAGGCCGGCGGCTGGGATCTGATCAAGCTGGAAGTGCTGGGCGAGGCCCGCACACTCTATCCCAACATGGTCGAAACCATCCGCGCTTGCGAAGTGCTGGCCAAGGAAGGCTTCCTGCCGATGGTCTATTGCGCCGACGATCCGATTGCTGCGAAGCAGCTGGAAGATGCCGGGGCCGTCGCGGTGATGCCGCTGGGCGCGCCGATCGGTTCGGGCCTGGGCATCCAGAACCGGGTCACGATCCGCCTGATCGTCGAAGGCGCGAAGGTGCCGGTGCTGGTCGATGCCGGGGTTGGAACGGCGTCGGATGCGGCGGTCGCGATGGAGCTGGGCTGCGACGGCGTGCTGATGAACACCGCGATTGCCGAGGCCAAGGACCCGATCCGCATGGCCCGGGCGATGAAGCTGGCGGTCGAGGCCGGGCGCCATGCCTATCTTTCCGGACGAATGGCGACCCGCAAGTACGCAGATCCCTCCAGCCCGCTGGCAGGGTTGATTTGAGGATTACGGTAAACGGCTTCTTAACCAAGTTCTGGTGATCTGCCTCCAACTCAAGGGGGCACGTCATGGCCAATACCGGAACTGCATCGCTGACCATTGCCGAACTGCGCGAGTTCGCCAGCTTCAGTCCGTGCGAGCAGCGCTATATCAAGCGCAGCCTTGATGTCGGCCTGGGCCGACATGATGCCTTCAAGCTGTGGGCCCGCGATGCGGAAGAGACCGCCTCGATCCGCAGCCAGTACGTGGTCTATCAGGAACTGAAGGCGCTGCGTGGCCAGATCCCGTCGGACAGTGACTTTGCCAGCCTTGAAAGCTTCATGGGCAAGCTGCTGCGGATCACCGCTTTCGACATCGCCCAGGACCGGCTCGAGGGCTTTTCGGCCTATCGTTTCCTCTATGAGCGGCTGCTCGGGGCCGATGTCCGGCCGTTCCTGCCAAGCGCCTTCTGCGCCGCTGCGGCACTGCCGCAGATCCGCCCGGACCGGCGCAAGCACCTGCTCCAGTCGATCAGCGAAGCCGCCGCGACCGCGCCCGGCTGGTCAAGCCGCGAGCCGAGCTTCTATCCCGAGTGGGTGGAGAAGGAAGCGGCGTGAACTGGCCCCGGCCAGGCGGCAGTCTGGCTTTTGCCAAGCTTATTCCTATGTTGGGCGGATGGTGCAACAGGCCTCCCAGGATGAAACAACCAGCAGCGCGGCAGACCGGCCACCGTTTTTTGGGCTGACTCCGTGGGCCGCCGTGTTGCCGCTGGGCGCACTGCTGGCGCTGGTTGCCGTCCCGCCGGCAGGGGCCGGACTGGTGCTGCTGGCCATGCTGCTTGCCGCGGTCATCATGGCTGCGGTCTATCACGCAGAGGTCCTGGCCCATTACCTGGGGGAGCCGTTCGGCACGCTGGTGCTTGCGCTCGCCGTCACCGTGATCGAAACCTCGCTGATCGTCTCGATCATGCTGGGCGAGGGCAGTTCGGCCCAGGCGCTGGCCCGCGATACGCTGATCGCGGCGATCATGATCACCATCAACGCCATCGTCGGCGTCTGCCTGCTGGTTGGCGGATCGCGGCATCATGAGCAGAGCTACACCCAGTCCGGGGTCAGCCTGGGCCTCGCCATGCTGGCGACCCTGGCGATCCTGACCCTGGTTCTGCCCAATTATACCGTCTCGGCGCGTGGGGCATTCTACACCGATTCGCAGCTGACTTTCGTGGCAGTGGTCTCGCTGGTGATCTATGCCGCGTTTGTCGTGGCGCAGACGCTGCGCCACCGGGACCACTTCCTGCATGGCGAGCCCGACGATCACGCGCACGAAGCGCCGGTCTCGCGCATCAAGGCGCTGGCGGCGGCGGTGATGCTGCTGCCGGCGCTGGGCGCAGTGGTCTTGCTGGCGAAGGCCCTGTCCCCTTCGATCGAAAGCGGGGTGGCGGCAATCGGCGCGCCCAAGGCCGTGGTCGGGATCATCATTGCCGCGCTGGTGCTGGCCCCGGAAGGTTTTGCCGCGGTGCGCGCAGCCCGGGCCAATCGCGTCCAGACCAGCCTTAATCTGGCAATTGGTTCCGCCCTGGCAACCATCGGCCTGACCATTCCGGCCGTCGCCATCACGGCCCTGGCGATGGACCTGAACCTTGAACTTGGCCTGTCGATGAGCGGAATGTTGCTGCTTGGCCTGACCTTGTTCGTCGCGTCGCTGACGCTTGGTACAGGACGGACGACGCTGGTCCACGGCGTTATTCATCTGGTCCTGTTCGCAACCTATCTGTTCATTGCTCTGGTGCCGTGAATCAGGTGGGACAACGATTCCGCGCGGGCTCGTAACTTCAAATAAACCATTCCGCGCAATTCTGCCCTGCATCCGCCCAGGGGGTAGCACGCGTGACCACCAGTTTTGCCGACGGTTTGAGCGAAGAGGAATTCCGCCGCTCGATCGAAGCCCGCCTGCGGGAGAACCGGCCTGAAGAGGCCGTCAAGCGCTTGCGCCGGCTGCTGACTGCTGACGCCGGACCGGGTGGCATCCTGCCGGCGCGCTTCCTGAGCGTGCAAAGTTCGGACCTCGAGCTGGACGGCTGGGACGACCTCAACACCCGCATCCGCGCCCATGACGAACCGGGCCGTCCGATCACCGCGATCTCCATTGCGTTTGGCTGGCCGGGCGAGGACCCGCCGCAGCCCGACGAGCAGGGCCACCTCAATCCGCTGATCGAGGTCGAGTATTTCAACGATTCGGCCTATCCCTTCTCGGAAAGCGACCGCGACAACCTGCTGGAAGGCTATTCCTACTATGGCTGCACCTGGGCCGGTGAAGGCAAGGCGACCGAGCGGACCCTGATCCTGCACGGCATTGACGATCTGCACGGTGCGCTGGCCCAGCTTGAGGCCCGGCTGCTGGCGATGGACGTGCCCGATGAGGATGAGATTCGCGCCGGTTCGCTGGGTGCCTGCCTGCTTTCGGTGTTGCTGTTCCAGGCTGTGCGCGATGCAGTGGCGCGCGATGGCCTGCCCCGGCCGGTCTGCGTCATGGCGGGCAGCAACGGGGTCTATCCCTATTTCGACGCGCCCGTGGCGGGGATGCCCGAACATGCGCTGAAGGACGATGCTGCCGATGCGAACAGCGCAGCGGCCTATATCCCGGGGCCGCGCTACAGCAGCCTGCTGGTCACCGGCATTCCGCGCGCGCGCAAACGCGCCGTGCTGGTGGTTGAGGAGACCGAGACCGAAACCGCCGCCCGGATCGCCAACCTGCGCGGTTTGCATCACCGCGATGCGGAAGTGCACGAGCCTGCGGCCGAGCCGGCATTCGAGCCGATTCCCGAGCTGGCCGAAGTGGCCGTGCCGGATGATGGCACGATCATTCCAAACCCGAACGGGCCGCTGCTGGTCAAGAAGAAGCCGTCGCATTCGTGGGACTTCCGTGACCTGCTGACCCCCGAATCGCCGGCGGATGAACCCGACTACGCCGATCCCGACCTGCCCGAGCCGCCGCGCGACTGGATGCCGGTGGAGGAAGAGCCCGAAGCCTTTGCGCCGGACCTGACCCATGGCTTCGCCGCACCGGTGCCGGAACACGATGCTTCCGAGGCCGAGCCCGAATGGGACTACGCGCCCGTACCGGAACAGGACGAACCGGCTCTGCCGCCCGAACAGTGGCGGCCGGAACCCGAACCGGCCGAGCCGGAGGCCGAGGCCGATTGGGACTTGCCGCCAGAACCGCCACTGCCGCCGGTCTTCGTGGCTGAAGCCGTTGCCAAGGCGCCTGCTGCGCCCAGCCGGGTCGAACCGGGGTTCACCTCGTTCGAGATCGACCTCGACATCGAAAGCCGCCTGAAAGCCCTGATTGCCGCCCAGACCTTCGCGCCTGAGCCCGAGCCGTTGCCAGAGCTTGACCTGGAGCCAGAGCTTGAGCCTGAGCCTGAACCGGTGGTCGAGGCCAAGGCCGCGCAGCCCGAGTTTGGCCCGGCCTGGCCACTGGGCATCGGCTGGCTGGAAGACGCGGCCGAACCTGAAGCGGTCGAAGCACCGGCACCGCGCCCGTCACTGCTGACGCGGCTGTTCAGCCTGCTGCCCTGGCGGCGCTAGACCCTAGCCCTTGTAAAGCGCGTCAAGCCGCTCGCTGTAGCGTTCCTTCAGCTTGTGGCGGCGGATCTTGAGGCTCGGCGTCATTTCCTCGTTTTCGATGGCAAAGGCCTCGTCCGCGAAGGCGAACTGGCGGACCTTTTCGATCACGCTGAGGTCCTGGTTGACCCGGTCGATCGCCGCGCGGATCGCCGAGCGGAAGGCTGGCAGGTCCTGCAGCGCCTTGAAGTCGAACTTCTCGCCCTGGGCACGGGCCCATTCGAGCGCCCATTCGGCATCGGGCACGATCAGGCCGACCACGTAGGGCCGCTTGTCACCCACCACCATCGCCTGGGCGATCTCGGGCTGGAGCGTCAGCATGCCTTCAACCTTCTGGGGTGAGATATTGTCGCCCTTGTCGTTGACGATCATGTCCTTCTTGCGATCGGTGATGACGATCCGGCCCTTGTCATCAAGGTGGCCGATGTCACCGGTGTGAAGCCAGATCCCGGCGCCCGGTTCGCCTTCCGGTTCCTTGAGCACGCGGGCGGTCTCGGCCTCGTTGCGCCAATAGCCGTGCATGACCAGTTCGCCGCGAACCAGAATTTCGCCATCCTGCGCGATCTTGATCTCCACCCCGTCCATGGCCGGGCCGACGGTGTCCATCTTGAGGCCGACGCGGGGGCGGTTGCAGCTGATCACCGGGGCGGCCTCGGTCTGGCCATAGCCCTGCAGCATGGTCAGCCCCATCGCTTCGAAGAAGGTGCCAACCTCGGGGTTGAGCGGCGCGCCGCCTGAAACCATTGCCTTGATCCGGCCACCGAAGCGGGCGCGGATCTTGGGCCGCAGCAGTTTTTCCAGCAGCAGGTCCATCGGCTTGTCGCGCAGCCGGCCCTTGCCTTCGCGCTGGGCTTTGATCCCGCCGATCGCGAGCGCCCGGCCCATCAGGTAGTTCGGAACCTTGCCCTGCTTTTCGACCTGCTTCATGATCCGGGTGCGCAGCACTTCGAACAGGCGGGGGACGACGACCATGATCGTCGGGCGCACTTCCTCGATATTGCTGGCGAGCTTTTCGAGGCCTTCGGAATAGTAGATCTGCCCGCCCATGCCGATCGGCAGCATCTGCCCGCCGGTGTGCTCATAGGCATGGCTCAGCGGCAGGAAGCTGAGGAACACTTCCTCGTCCCAGCCGAAGTCCTCGGACAGGATCCGCGCCGCGCCATCGACGTTGCACAGGATCGCCCCGTGGTGCTGCAGCACGCCGCGCGGGCTGCCGCCGGTGCCGCTGGTATAGATGATGCAGGCGGTGTCTTCGCGCTTGATCTTGGCAACGCGCTTGTCGACTGCGGCACGCGCGGCTGCGGCATCGCCGGTCACCAGGCTGGCCCAGTCGCGGTATTCGAACTGGCCGGTCTGGGCGATCCGCAGCGGCTCGATCCCGATCACGAAGCCGGCCTGGCCCGAGGCGAGCACCCCCGGCAGCAGCGGCTTGGCCAGCTTGTCGTCCGAAACGATCACCGCCCGCGCGCCCGAATTCTCCAGCACATGCAGGTGATCGCGCTCTGTGTTGGTGATGTAGGCCGGAACCGTGACGCAACCGGCGGCCATGATCGCGAAATCGGCGATGCACCATTCGGGCCGGTTTTCGGAAACCAGCATCACCCGGTCGCCATCCTTGAGACCCATGGCCCGCAGCGCTTCGGCCAGCAGGCAGACCTGGCGCGCAGCCTCGGCCCAGGAGATCGTCTGCCACGATCCGCTGCGCTTGGCCGACAGGAACGGCGCTTCGCCCTTTGCGTCCGCGCGGTTCAGAAACAGTTCGACGAGGTTCCGGGCGGCCCGGAAATCACCAATATCCATAAATGCACTGCCCCTCTCTGCAGCACCCTTCCCCTTATGCCGATTCCCCTAGGGAAGCTTTGCCCTAGCGGCAAGTGCGGGGGCCATGCGGCCTATTGATGCGCGGATTCGCCCTCGCTGCGCGGATCGGCGGCACCCGCCAGTTTGCCGTCACGGACCTCGACAGCATTGGCCTTGAAGCTGCGCTCGCGCAGGCGAACCTCCTTGTGGCCCAAAGCGGTCAGTACCGGGATCAGCTTTTCGTGTTCAGTCCCGCGCTCGACAAAGACGGTGTTGCCCCCGGGCGCATAGATCACCGGCAAGGCCAGGGCCTGGTCAACCGGCAGGTTCCAGTCGACGACGGCAATAATCGCCTTCAACACCTGCGCGGGGATGGTAACACCGCCGGCCGCGCCGACCGCCAGCTTCACCTTGCCGTCCGGACCATAGACAATCGTCGGGGCCATCGAACTGCGCGGGCGCTTGCCGCCCTCAACGCGGTTGGCAACCGGCTTGCCGTTGATTTCCGGCACGATCGAAAGGTCGGTCAGCTCGTTATTGAGGAAATAGCCGTTGACCATCAGCCCCGATCCGAATGGCCCCTCGATGGTTGAGGTCAGGCTGGCGGCCATGCCGTTCTTGTCGATCACCGCAAAGTGCGAAGTGCCATTCTCGACCTGCACCGGCCCATCGCCCAGCGCCACCTTGACCCCGGCGGGGTTGCCCGCCGCGACCGATGGCATGGCCCGCTCGGTGGAGACGAGCTGGGCGCGGGCGGCGAGGTAATCGGGGGCGAGCAGCCCGGCCACGGGCACATCGACGAAGTCCGGATCGGCCAGGTAGCGCTCGCGGTCCGCATAGGCGAGGCGCTGCGCCTCGACGATCAGATGCCAGGCGGTCGGTGAATCCTTGCCCATCGCGGGCAGATCGAACTTCTCGAGAATGCCGAGTGCCCCCAGCACGGTCGTCGCACCGGAGCTGGGCGGCCCCATCCCGCACAGGCGATGCTGGCGGTAACTGACGCAGACCGGCGGGCGCGCCTTGACCTTGTAGCTGGCGATATCGGCCAGGGTCATCGCGCTGGGGTTGCGCGGCGCGGTGTTGACCGTGCGGACGATCGCGGCCGCGTTCTGGCCCTTGTAAAAGGCGCGGGGCCCCTGACGCGACAGGCGCTCAAGGAAGGTGGCCAGTTGCGGATTCTTGAGCAGGGTGCCCGCAGCCACGGCCTTGCCACCCGGATAGTAGAGCGCGGTTGCCTCGCTGCTCAGCCGGCCCGTGGCGGTGAACCGGTCGAGAAAGGCATTGAGCCGCGGCGTGACGACAAAGCCATTGCTGGCCAGACGGATCGCCGGCTGGAAGATCTGCCGCCATCTGAGCTTGCCATGGCGGCGGTGGGCTTCGGCCATCAGCGCGACATTCCCCGGTACGCCGACGCTTTTTCCGCCGGGGATGGCTTCCATATAGGGCAGGTACTTGTCGCCAACCTTGAACCAGTCCGGTGTCGCTGCCCTGGGTGCGGTCTCGCGCCCGTCCAGGGTGACAAGCTTGCCCTTGCCATCGTCGAGCACCAGGAACCCGCCGCCGCCGATGCCAGAGCTTTGCGGCTCGACCACGGTCAGCGCCAGCAGCACGGCCAGTGCGGCATCGGTCGCATTCCCGCCCTGGCGCAGGATTTCGGCTCCAGCCTCGGCAGCGCGCGGGTCGGCGGCAGAAACCACGCCCTTGTCAAACGGTGCCGGCGCCGGTGCCTTGGCGGCAAGGGGAACGGCGCTGGTGAGAGCGAGTGCGGCGAGGGCGGCAGAGCGAAACTGGATCATAGGCTGCGTGCTATTCGCTTCCGACCGCCTCGGCAATGCTGCCGAACCCGTCCCGCCGCATCAGCCGCTCCAGCCCGCGGCTGATCTTGCGGGCCAGGCCCGGCCCTTCATAGACCAGCGCACTGTAGAGTTGGACCAGGCTGGCCCCGGCGCGAATGCGCGCCCAGGCATCCTCCGCGCTGGCGATGCCGCCGACGCCGACCAACGGGATCGCGCCCTTCGCCACGGCATGAAAATCGCGCAGCCGCGCCTGCGCAAGATCGCGCAAAGGTGCGCCAGACAGGCCGCCAGCCTCGCCCGCATGGCGTGACTGCAATGGCGGCCGGGTGATCGTGGTGTTGGAAACGATGATCGCGGCGATGCCGTGCTTGATTGCGGCCTCGACGATCCGGGCCGGGGCTGCAGCATCGAGGTCCGGCGCAACCTTCAGGAAGACCGGCGGGTCGCCCGCCTGCCGCTCGGCCGCAATGGCGGAGAGCAGGTCGCTCAGCTCCTTGTCGCCCTGCAGGTCGCGCAAGCCCGGCGTGTTGGGTGACGAGATGTTGACCGTGATATAGCTCGCCAGATCGCGGAAGGCGGCAATGCCGGCCAGGTAATCGGCAATCCGGTCAGTCGAATCCTTGTTCGCGCCGACATTGGCGGCGACCACGCCCACCTGCTTGCGCTTGGCCAGCCGCGCGCGTGCCGCTTCCAGCCCGCCATTGTTGAAGCCCATCCGGTTGATCACCGCGCGGTCCTCCTGCAGCCGGAACAGGCGCGGCTGCGGATTGCCAGGCTGGGGCCGCGGCGTGACCGTGCCGATTTCGGTAAAGCCGAAGCCCAGGCCCAGCACCGCGTCAGGCACCTCGGCATCCTTGTCGAAGCCCGGAGCCATGCCGAGCGGATTGGGGAACCTGATCCCGGCAACTTCGGTCGCCAGCGCGCCGGGGCGAGATGGGCCGCCGTGCGGCATCAGCTTCAACGCGTCGATGGTCAGCCGGTGCGCGCGCTCGGCATCGAGCAGGAACAGGGCGGGGCGGAGCAGCGGGTAGATCTGGGTCACGGGCAGCAGCCTATGGCAGCACTGTTCGGCGAAGTCGATTCGGCGCAATCCCTGCCCGAGTTCAGCACGGATGCCCTCTGCAATCGATACAATTGAGTGATTCGCGGTTTTGTGCGGGCTGGAATGTCGATTCCCTATAATCACCAATGCCCATGCCCCGGTATCCGGACAGGGCGACCCGATGGGCTTGCCGCAATACGTGCGAAGCCCTCAACTTTACGGCGGCCTTGGACCTTCTGGTTCGGGGCCGTTCTTTTTTGATCGCCCTTGCCAAGGGACGGGATGGCCCGCAGAGTTGGCCGGATGCTGCGATCCCCTGAATCCGAAGAGGATGCCGCTCGGTCCGGATCGGACCGGGTCGAGCTGACCGCGAGCGAGCGGATCCAGCTTGAATTCCTGCCCGCTGCCGAACAGTTGAGTCCTTTCGTCACCACCTTCTACTCGCTGCGGTGCGACGAACGCGAAATCCAGGATTACCTGCCCGCGGCGGTTGGCTACCTCACCGTGAACCTGTCCGGCGGGGGCATCTTGCACTTTGCCGACGGCCGCGCCGAGCCTTCGCACGAGGCGATGTTCCTGACCCCGACCACCGCCGCTGTGCGGATCGCGTTGCAAGGCCCCTGGCACATGGTCGGAGCGGCGCTATCGCCGCTCGGCTGGGCGGCGCTGACTGGCATGCATGCCGGCGCCGTGTCGGACCGCGTGCTTCCGGCCAGTCAGGTGCTCGGCCCGCAGGCCGACGGGCTGGCGCAGCGAATGCGGGCGGTGGGCGGCGACCGGGCCCGCGTCGATATTCTGGCCGATCTGATTGGCGGCGGACTGCGGCCGGTTACACCGCGCCATGTCAAGGTTATTGCGGCGATTGCCGAGTGGCTTTCGTCCGACTTCGATCCGCCGGTGTCCGCCTTGCCTGGGCGCGCCAACTATTCGATCCGCCAGATTGAGCGCCTGAGCGACCGCTATTTCGGTGTCCCGCCCAAGCAGCTGGCCCGCAAGTACCGGGCATTGCGTGTCGCCGCGATGCTGCAAGCGCCAGACACCAGTCCCGAACAGGTCGCTGCGCTCAAGGAGCTCTATTTCGATCAGTCGCATCTGATCCGCGACATGCGGCACTATCTGGGCCGCACGCCGAATCGGATCTTCGATGGCTCTGCGCCGCTGCTGAATGCGACGAGTTCGATGCGCAGTTACCGCGAAGTGCGGCCCAATTTTGCGCGCATTCCCGGCGATTGAAATTCTCTGGCGATAGGCCTAGGGCAAACCGGAAAGAATCAGTCCGATTTAACCGGAGCCGCCCATGCGCCTCTCTTCCATGGCCGATTATGCCGTCGTCACGATGAGCGCCGCCGCGCGCCATTGCGGTGGTACGCGCGTCTCGGCCGCCGAACTCGCCGCCGAAACCGGCCTGCCGGTGCCGACCGTGCAGAAGCTGGTCAGCCGCCTCACGGCCGCCGGTCTGCTCCGTTCGACTCGCGGCGTCGGGGGCGGTCTCAAGCTGGCCCGCCCGGCTGCGGCGATCACGCTGGCCGACATTATCGAGGCGGTCGAAGGCCCGATCGCGCTGACCCAGTGCGTTGACGATGCCCGCGCCGATTGCGGGCTCGATGCCTGCTGCTCGGTCAAGCCGCACTGGCCGATCGTCAACGAGGCGCTGCGCGGCGCGCTGTCGCAAGTCTCGCTGATCCGCCTGGCTGAGGTGTCGGCATGAGCGAAGACACCACCGTCAAGGACCAGGCTGCGCGCGATGCCGCCGCCAAGGTTGCGGATTACGAGCACGGCTGGTCGGCCGAGATCGATACCGAGTTCGCGCCCAAGGGCCTGAACGAGGATACGGTCCGCTTCATCAGCGCGAAGAAGAACGAGCCCGAGTGGATGCTCGATTGGCGGCTCAAGGCCTTCCGCCACTGGCAGACCATGCCCACGCCGGATTGGGCCAAGCTCAACATCCCGCCGATCGATTACCAGGACGCGTACTACTACGCCGCGCCCAAGGCGAAGAAGAAGCTGTCCAGCCTCGACGAGGTCGATCCCGAGATTCTCGAGGTCTACAAGAAGCTCGGCATCCCGCTGGAAGAGCAGAAGGTCCTCGCCGGGGTCGAAGGCGCGCGCAAGGTTGCGGTCGATGCAGTGTTCGATTCCGTTTCTGTCGCCACCACCTTCCGTGAAGAGCTGAAGAAGGCCGGCGTGATCTTCCTCTCGATCAGCGAGGCGATCCGCGAGTACCCGGAGCTGGTCAAGCAGTGGCTCGGCAAGGTCGTGCCGATGCACGACAACTTCTTTGCTGCATTGAACTGCGCAGTCTTTTCGGACGGCACCTTTGTCTACATCCCCGAAGGTGTGCGCTGCCCGATGGAGCTCAGCACCTATTTCCGCATCAACGCCGAGAACACCGGCCAGTTCGAACGCACGCTGATCATCGCCGACAAGGGCGCTTACGTCAGCTACCTCGAAGGCTGCACCGCGCCGATGCGCGACGAAAACCAGCTCCACGCCGCAGTGGTGGAACTGGTCGCGCTCGACGATGCCGAGATCAAGTATTCGACCGTGCAGAACTGGTACCCCGGCGATGCCGAGGGGAAGGGCGGAATCTACAACTTCGTTACAAAGCGCGCGCTGTGCCAGGGCAAGCGCAGCAAGGTTTCGTGGACCCAGGTCGAGACCGGCTCGGCGGTGACGTGGAAGTATCCCAGCTGTGTGCTGAATGGTGAGGATTCGGTCGGCGAATTCTACTCGGTCGCCGTCACCAACAATTACCAGCAGGCCGATACCGGCACCAAGATGATCCACAACGGCAAGGGCAGCCGCTCGACCATCGTGTCCAAGGGCATCTCGGCCGGCAAGAGCCAGAACACCTATCGCGGCCTCGTCCGCGTTGCCCCCCAGGCCGAAGGCGTGCGCAACTTCACCCAGTGCGACAGCCTGCTGCTCGGCAAGGACTGCGGCGCGCACACCGTGCCCTATATCGAGGTGCGCAATCCCGGCGCCCAGATCGAGCACGAGGCGACCACCAGCAAGATCTCCGACGACCAGCTGTTCTACGCCATGCAGCGCGGGCTCGATCAGGAAGCGGCGGTCGCCCTGATCGTCAACGGCTTCGCCAAGGAAGTGCTGCAGCAGCTGCCGATGGAGTTCGCGGTTGAGGCACAGAAGCTGTTGGGGATCAGCCTTGAGGGGAGCGTGGGGTGATGCTGATTAAGAGCACATCTGCCATAACCTGCAGCCTCGCGCTGTCTGCCTGCGCATCCGGATTTTCGTCCGATTTGCGGTACTGGTCCGCGATCACGCAAAGGCCGCTCAACGATCAGTACGGCGTTTGGGCTGACTGTGTTGAGGCCAGCATCGCTCAGGGCGGAAGCTTTGTGGTCGTGCTGAATCGCTGCGAAGATCGAAAGGGGTCTGCCTGGTCAAGCCTCAGCTATGAGCAGGAACGGCGCCTGATCAATGCGGCCTGGGGCGCCTATAAGGCCGCCGAATATGAGATGCGTGCGCGCGACGAAGCGGCGATTGTAATCCAATGACCAAAAAGACCCTCACCCTGCGCAGCGCCGCCGAGGACACCGCACCCGCCATCAAGAAAAAGGGTCGCGGCTGGGAGATTTCGGAGAAGCGGCTCGATGCCCTGCATCAGCGGGCGCGCGAGATGCGGCGGAATCCTTCGCCCGCCAGCGAGGCCCTGGCAGCGGCGCTGACCGAGGTTGAAACCGGCGGCTACTCGTTCAAGCGGCAGGACGTGATCGGCTCGGCCATCGTCGACTTTGCCTGCAAGCCGCTGATGCTCGTGATCGAGCTGGACGGCGATGAGGACGCCAGCTTTACCGCCGACCGCACCCGCAGCCTGACCGAGGTCGGTTACCGGGTCGAGCGCCTTTCCGCCGCCGCGGTCCTCGCCGATCCGGCCGCCGCTGCTGCCCAGGTTTCCGCCGTTATGCGCGAGCGATGGCATGAACGCCGCGCTGCGCGGGCCAACCGTACGCCTTCCAACCGCGCCCCCCGTCGGCGCCAGGACTGATCATGCTGACCATTTCCAATCTCCACGCCACCGTCGCCGACAAGCCGATCCTCAAGGGCCTGTCGCTCACGATCAACGCCGGTGAGGTCCATGCGATCATGGGCCCCAATGGCGCGGGCAAGTCGACGCTCGGCTATACCCTCGGCGGCCGGCCCGGTTACGAGGTGACCGGCGGCTCGGTCGAGTTCCTGGGCCAGGATCTGCTCGAACTGGAGCCGCATGAGCGCGCCGCCGCCGGGCTGTTCCTGGGCTTCCAGTACCCGGTCGAGATTCCGGGCGTGTCCTTCGTCCAGTTCCTGCGCGAAAGCCTCAATGCCCAGCGCGCGAGCCGCGATGAGGCGCCGCTGTCGGGCGGCGAGTTCCTCAAGCTGGCGCGCGAGCAGGCGGCGCTGCTGAAGATGGACATGGAAATGCTCAAGCGGCCGGTCAATGTCGGCTTCTCGGGCGGCGAGAAGAAGCGCGCCGAGATGGTCCAGATGGGCATCCTCGCACCCAAGCTGGCGATCCTCGACGAGACCGATTCCGGGCTCGACATCGATGCACTGCGGATCGTGGGCGACGGGATCAATGCGGTCATGCGCAAGCCTGACAAGGCCGTGCTGCTGATCACCCATTACCAGCGCCTGCTCGATTACGTGAAGCCGGACTTTGTCCACGTCCTGGCGGGTGGCCGGATCGTCAAGACCGGCGGGCCGGAACTTGCGCTTGAGCTGGAAGAGCGCGGCTATGAGGCAGTGGCGGCGTGATCATGGTAATTGCCCTTGCACTGGCTCAACCAGCAGCGGTTCCGGCGGATTCGGAAATCACCGTCCTGGCGCGCAGGCTGAATAGCTGGCGCGGGGATTGGCGGCTGAAGGGTGATACGATCCGATGCAAAACAACCAGGTCGACTGGGGACAGGGCAATAGATGCCATCGGCTGCAAAGCGTTTGTTGCATGCCTGACACCACGGGTGCCCGAGTTGAAGAATATCGAGGCCAGTCGGGTCGATCAGCAGACCAGGAATGCCATGCTCCTCGGCATCATGGAATCGAGCCTGCCTTGCATCGATGAAGCCCGTCGCGACGGCATAGCTGCTCTGGCGCAGGGGCGCGGCGCCATATGATTCGACTGCCGCTCCTCCTGGCCAATGCCCTGGTCGCACCCGATGCGGCACCGCTCAGCGAGGCGGTAACCCGCTGCGATCGTGCTGCCGTCGCTGCGCAGGCCCAGGCCGAACCCGGCCGCCGCGCCGAATTTGCCATGGGCGTCTATGCCGAACAGCGCGCGATTGCGGCTGAACGGGCCGCGCTTGATGCGGCCACTCCGGCAGTGGTTTCCGGGCCAGCGGGCGGCGCTTCGCTGACTGCGGCACGCGAGGCACTTGATGCGCGGCAGCGCCGGCTGGATGACGCTGTCCGGGTCGAGCGCGCCTGGCGCGAGGTCAACGATGAGCTGCGTGCGCAGTTCCTGGCCGCCTGCACTGGCCGGAAGGCGAACAATGGCTGACGTGGCAATGATTCCGACCCGCAAGGACGAGGACTTCCGTTACGCGGACCTTGGCGCGCTGGCGCAGGTCTGGCCGGTGGCGGTGGAGACCATCACCGTGGCAGCCGGCGAAAGCGGCAACCTCGCACTGGTGCTCGATGGCACCGCACCGGTTACGCGCGAGCTGGCGATTGTGCTCGGCGATGGCGCTTCGTTTGACTTGCGCGTGCTGAATGCTCCGGCCGCCTATGGCCGGGTCGCGGTGAAGGTGGAACTGGGGCGGGGTGCAAGCTTCACGCTTGGCGCGGCGCAGCTGGCGGGCGGTGAGCAGACGGTTGAGATCGTCACCGACGTGCTTCACGCTCACCCCGATGCGGTCAGCCGCCAGGTCGTCCGCTCGGTCGCGGGGGGCAAGGCGACGGCCAATTACCTCGGCAAGGTCCGCGTTGCCAAGGGTGCCGACGGTACCGATGGCTCGCAATCGGTCCGCGCGATGCTGCTTGACCGGACCGCTACGGCCAATGCCAAGCCTGAGCTGGAAATCTTCGCCGACGATGTGAAGTGCGCCCATGGCTGCGCGGTGGGCGAACTGGATGCCAACGGCCTGTTCTACATGGCGCAACGCGGGCTGCCGCCGGCCGAGGCGAAGAAGCTGATGCTTCAAGCTTTCGTCGCGGAAGCCTTTGCCGGTGCGGCAGACGAGGAGCGGCTGCTCGAAGCCGCGCTGGCGGCGCTGGGCCGGCTGGTATGAATGCAATTTCTGCCTTTGCCCCGGCCGATCTCAAGGCCCAGTTCCCCGGCCTCGCCGGCGGCTGGCATTACCTTGATACGGCCGCCACGGCGCAGAAGCCGCAGGCGGTGATCGATGCAACCGTGCGGGCGATGGGGGCGGACTATGCGACCGTCCACCGCGGGGTCTATGCCCGGTCGGCCGACATGACCCTGGCCTTCGAAGCCGCGCGCGAGAAGGTGGCCGGGCTGATCGGCGCGCCGGCGCAGGAGCTGGTCTTCACCCGCGGCGCGACCGAGGCGATCAACCTGGTTGCCTACACCTATCCCAACAAGGGCCGGGTGCTGCTCTCCACGCTTGAGCATCATTCGAACATCGTGCCGTGGCAGCTCGCCGGGTGGCAGGTCGACGTTTGCCCGCTGACTGCCGATGGTCAGATCGATCTCGACGCGGCCGAAGGCATGCTCACGCGCGAGCATACGATGGTTGCCTTCGCCCACGTCTCGAACGTGCTTGGTTCGGTGCTGGACGCGCGCCGCGCTGCAGATCTGGCCCATGCCGTCGGTGCCAAGTTGCTGCTCGATGGCTGTCAGGCCGTGCCGCGCCTCGCGATCGATGTGGCTGCGCTCGGCTGCGATTTCTATGCCTTCTCGGCCCACAAGCTCTACGGCCCGACCGGGATTGGTGCGCTGTGGGGCAGGGCCGAACTGCTGGAGGCCATGTCGCCATGGCAGGGCGGCGGTGCGATGATTGACCGGGTCAGCTTTGCCGGCACCACCTATGCCCCGCCGCCGCAGCGGTTTGAAGCCGGGACCCCGGCGATCATCGAGGCGATCGGGTTCGGCGCCGCGGCGGACTATGTCCGCGCCATCGGGCTCGATGCCATCCATGCCCACGAGACCGCCTTGGTGGCAGAGCTGCGCGCCGCGCTGCGCGCGCGCAACGATGTGACGCTGTTCGGCCCGGAGGAAAGCGCCGGAATCGTCTCTTTTGCGCTCGACGGGGTGCATCCGCACGACCTCGGCACCATATTGGATGAGGAAGGTGTCGCCATCAGGGCCGGACACCACTGCGCCCAGCCGCTGATGGAGCACCTGGGTGTGCCGGCGACAGCGCGGGCCAGCTTTGGATTGTATTCGGATCAAGGCGATATTGCCGCGCTGCTGCGCGGGATTGAGCGGACACGGAGGATCTTCGGATGAACGAAGAACGCAAGATCGTGGTGGAAGAAGTCGAGGCGGTCAGCGTCCCGCCGCGCGCGCGCGTGGAGGATACCGAGAGCCCTTCAGCCAAGCTGGAGCGCAAGCGCGACTATCTCGACGGCTTTCTGCAGCAAAAGCCGGCCGAGGTGAGCCCTGGTGAGCCGGGCGGCTCGATCTATGACGGCGTGATCGCCGCGCTGAAGGACATCTTCGATCCGGAAATCCCGGTGAACATCTATGACCTTGGCCTGATTTACGGGGTCGATGTCGACGCCGACGGCGGGGTGGTCGTGACCATGACGCTGACCACGCCGCACTGCCCGGTGGCCGAATCGATGCCGGGCGAGGTTGAACTGCGGGTCGGCGCCGTGCCGGGCGTGCGCGACGCCGAGGTCAACCTGGTCTGGGATCCCGCCTGGGATCCGGCCAAGATGAGCGACGAGGCCCGGCTGGAGCTTGGGATGCTATGACCACGACCCTTCGCCAACGCCCTGCCGCCGTCATCCTTACCCCCGCTGCCGAGGCGCGGATCGCCGCGCTGATGGCCAAGGCGCCCGAAGGCGCGATCGGGGTGAAGCTTTCGACCCCGCGCCGGGGCTGCTCGGGCCTGGCCTATTCGGTCGACTACGTGAGCGAAGCGATTGCTTTCGACGAGCGGATCGAAACCCCCGGCGGCACCTTCTTTATCGATGGCGGCTCGGTGCTCTACCTGGTCGGCAGCACGATGGACTGGGTCGAGGACGATTTCACCGCGGGCTTCGTGTTCAACAACCCGAACGCCAAGGGTTCGTGCGGCTGCGGCGAGAGCTTTACGGTCTAGTGCCTGGATCGGTCACGCTTGGCGTGACCTGGCGCAACACCGGCCCACGCCCCCGGCCCAACCACCCGGTCATTGTACCCTATGGGTGGTTGGGCCGGGGGCGTGGGTTGGTGTTGCCTCTGCCGTCAGGCAGATAAAGTTGGCCGCGGGACGAAGCTTTCGCCCGTCTCCGCGTCGATAAAGGCGATCAGCGCCTTCTCGTAATCGTCCAGCTCTTCGTCGGCATCGAGCCGGTCGCGCAGCCAGTCGGTTTCGGCCTGGGTCAGCTCTGCGCCTGCTTCAGCCTCAACTTCCCAATCGAAGGTATCGGGGTCTGCACCGCCAAGCAGGCTGCCGAAGGCATCCTCGACATCGCTGGTCATCATCCGCGACAGGAATCCCCCGATCCCGGCGCCTTCCGCATTCATGAAGGCTTCGAGTTCGGCCGCGCGTTCACTGTTCAGCGGCTCCGGCCCGGCAAAGCCGAGCAGGTAGTTGCCTACGCCCTGCACGAACAGTTCCTGCCATTCGGGTGCGTTCGGCTCATAGAGCGCCGCGTCCTTGAGGCGGAACAGCAGTTCGGCTTCGGCCTGGCGGACCGAGGCCGGGCCTTCGCTGCCGGGGGCGAAGATCATGCGCCGCAGCAGCGCCACTTCGGTTGCGTTGATCCCGCTTCCGCTGAGTTCGTCCTGCCGGGTCGGTCCTGCGCCGTGTTCAATCGTGGCTTCGATCTGCTGCAAGGCGTAAGAGCGCAGCGATACCGGCACGCTGGTTGAAATCTCGAGAACGCGGACCAGCAGTTCGAGTTCGGCAAGGCTGTCTACCCGGCCATCGCGGTCGATCCGGAAGGTCAGTTCGTCGGCCATTTCCTGATCGACATAACCGTGCGGCTCGACCGTGTGGACGACGAAGTTGGCAAGCGCCTCGACAAAGAAATCGCGCCATTCGCGGCTGGGTTCGACCAGCGCATCGTTGGCGACGAACAGCGATTCGGCCTCGTCCGGATCCATCTGTCCGTCGGCCCAGCCGAGCTGGCGCAGCACCAGGATTTCCTCTGGCGCGATTCTGCCGTCGGCCACAGCCTTGGCGGCAATATCGCTGAACTGCATGGTCATTGGTCGGTGGCCCCCGAAATTTAGTCGCGGAAGGGCTATCGCAGATCAGGGTTAAAGCGCCGTTACCCCTGTTTGAACTGGGGGATCAGCGGCTGCGCAGCGCAGCGACACAGGCCGCCCGGTCAACTTCCTGCCCGTCGCTGACCCGGCGCGCCTCGACATAGGTTGCCTGGGGTTCGCGGCCGGGTTGGGCGGGGTAGAGGAAGATATCGAGCACACAGGCCGTGCCGATATATTGCAGCTTGCGGGCATCGCCCTCGGAGACATCGAGCCGGGGCTGGCCGAACTGGCGGACCAGCTCGGGTGCGTTCGATCCGATTACGCCCTCCAGGCCTGGCAGGCTCTGGATCCGCGCGGTGGGCGGCGGGGTGCGGACCGCCGGACGGACCGGGGTCATCGCGGGGCGTGGGGCTGGACGGGTGGCATTCGGCTTGTTCGGCACCGCCTTGGGGCGCGATGACGAGGTGCTGCCGCAGGCGGCCAGTGCCGGGATCAGGGCGAGCAGGAGCATGGACTTACGCGGCATGGGGAGCCTTCGCACGGTGAACCAGGTGAGTGGCGGCCGCCGCCCCTAGCAACGGGGCGAGCAGATTGACAAACGGAACGGTCATGAGCCCGGCCACAGCCCCACCGAGCAGCGCGCGGTTCACGCCGGTGAGCGGTGCAGCGGCCTGCGGATCATGGCGGTGCCGCAGCCAGACCATGTCCTGCAATTCGCGCCCCAGCAGCACGGCGTTGACCAGCAGGAAGACCAGCGGCGGACCCACGCCCGTCACCAGCAGGACCAGCGCGACGGGCAAGGCCACCAGGTTCCAGCCGAGCGCCCGAATCGCTCCGCGCAGGCCCTGGCTCAGTTCCTCGCTGAAGCCAAGCTTGCGGGCCGAAGCCAGCGCCTCTGGGTAATGCCGCGCCTCGACGGCCTGGACCACCTCGTCGGCAAAGAACTGCAGCACGGCCAGCGCCACGATCCGCCACACCAGCCAGGCGGCGACAAGAGTGCCGAGCAGCGCGACCAGCCCGCGGCCCTGTTCCAGCCCGGCCATAGCCAGGCCGCGCTCTGCCAGCCACCACAGGCCGGCGCCCAGGATGGCAACAATCAGCACGGTCAGCACCAGGCTCTTGGCCAGGACGCGCAACACTGCCGGGTCGCCCAACTGTCTGAAGGCAAGGGTGAAGGCAGTCAGCATCGCGGCGGCATTGCCGCAGTCTGCCGCCCTGTCAACGCGCGCCACCTTGCCCTGCGGCAGGATGATGGCTAGGCGCGCCGGTTGTAAGTTGCCCGTAACTGGCCCCGCGCAAAGGATTCCCTGTGTCTGCACCCACCACCGATGTCATCGCTATCGGGAACGCCATCGTCGATGTCATGGCACCCTGCGCTGACGAATTGATCGAACAGCTGGGCCTGACGCGCGGCGGAATGACCCTGATCGACACTGCCCGCGCGCGCGAACTGTATGATGCGATGGGTCCCGCGCGCGAGATCTCGGGCGGTTCGGCTGCCAATACCCTGGCCGGCCTCGCCGCGCTCGGCGCGAAGTGCGCCTTCATCGGCCAGGTCGCCGATGACCAGCTGGGTGAAGTCTTTGCCCACGATATCCGCGCCGGCGGGATTGCATATGCCACCCCGGTGCGGGCCGGCGATCCGCCGACGGCACGCTGCCTGATCTTCGTGACGCCCGATGGCCAGCGGACGATGAACACCTTCCTGGGCGCTTCGCAGTTCCTGCCGCCCGCGGCGCTTGACGAAGCGGCGATTGCCTCGGCCAAGGTGCTCTACCTCGAAGGCTACCTGTGGGATCCTGAAGAGCCGCGCGCCGCGATGCGCCGGGCCATTTCGGCAGCCCGTTCGGCTGGTCGTCAGGTCGCCTTCACGCTGTCCGACGCCTTCGTGATCGACCGCCACGGTGACGATTTCCGCGCGTTGATCGCCGAGGGGCAGATCGACATCCTGTTCGCCAACCATGTCGAGCTGGCATCGCTCACCGGTGAGGACGATTTCGACGCCGGCCTCGCCGCGCTGCAGGACAAGGTTCCGGTGCTGGTCGTGACGCGCAGCGAGCAAGGCGCGGTTGCCATTTCGGGCGGCAAGCGGGCCGAAGTGCCGGCCGAACCGGTCGTGCGCGTGGTCGATACCACTGGCGCTGGCGACCTCTTCGCCGCCGGGTTCCTTTATGGCCACGTCAACGACCGGCCGCTGAGCGAATGCCTGACCCTGGGCGCGATCTGCGCGGGCGAAATCATCTCGCACTTCGGCGCCCGGCCCGAGGCCGACCTGACCGCGCTGGTGAAGGCCCGGCTGGGTTAGGCGTCGGTTTCCCGCGCCACTTCGCGCCAGCCGATGTCGCGGCGGCAGAACAGGTCCGGGGCCTGGATCAGGTCGACCGCAGCATAGGCGCGCTGTTGTGCTTCGGTCACCGTTGCGCCGCGGGCGGTAACATTGAGGACGCGGCCGCCAGCGGCAACCAGCGCGCCGTCGACCAGCGCGGTGCCGGCGTGGAAGACCTTGGCGCCGCTGGCTTCGGCCGCCGCAATCCCGGCAATGCTGCCGCCCTTCTTGGGCGTACCCGGATAGCCCTCGGCCGCCATGACCACGGTCAGCGCGGTTTCGGGTGAGAGGCGGGGCGGGGCGATGGTCGCCAGCCGACCCTCAGCGCAGGCCAGCAGCAGTTCGACCAGGTCATCCTCCAACCGCAGCATCAGCACCTGGCATTCGGGATCGCCGAACCGGGCGTTGTATTCGATCAGCTGGACGCCGCTCTTGGTCAGCATCAACCCGGCATAGAGCACGCCGGAATAGGGCGTGCCTTCCTGCGCCATGGCCCGCACGGTCGGTACGACGATCCGCTCCAGCGCCTCGCCGGTCAGCAGCGGGGTCAGCACGGGAGCGGGGCTGTAGGCACCCATTCCGCCGGTGTTCGGTCCCACGTCGCCATCGCCGACGCGCTTGTGATCCTGGGCGGAACCCAGTGGCACGACAGTCTGCCCGTCGGTCAGGGCAAAGAAGCTGGCTTCCTCGCCTTCCAGGAACTCTTCGATAACGGCTTCGGCCCCGGCCGCGCCGAACTTGCCGGAGAAGATTTCACGCACGGCTTCCTCGGCCTCGGCCATGGTCATGGCGACGGTAACGCCCTTGCCGGCGGCAAGGCCATCGGCCTTGACCACCACTGGCGCGCCGAACTTGGCCAGTGCGGCGAGACCCTCGCCTTCGCTGTGGACGCGTTCGAACCCGGCGGTGGGGATGTTGTGGCGGGCGCAAAGCTCCTTGGTGAAGGCCTTGGAACCTTCCAGCTGAGCGGCGGCCTGGCTGGGCCCGAACACGGGAATGCCTTCGGCGCGCAGGCTGTCGGTCAGGCCATCGACCAGCGGGGCTTCCGGGCCGACCACGACCAGCCCGATCGACTGTGCGGTGCAGAAGGAAATGACCGCCCCATGATCGGTGCTGTCCAGCCCAACCAGCTCGGCGTGGCTTGCGATTCCCGGATTGCCGGGTGCGGCGAACAGCTTTGTGAGCGACGGGGATTGTGCCAGCTTCCACGCCAGCGCATGTTCGCGCCCGCCCGATCCCAACAGCAGGATGTTCATGCCCGGTCCTTATTACGATGACGATGAAGACGCCGGGCTGGTAGCGAAGGACGCCGCCGGGGACAACGCCGCTGCCCTCTCGGTCAGCGAAATATCTGCCGCGCTGAAGCGGGTGGTTGAGGATCGCTTCGGGTTCGTCCGCATCCGGGGCGAGCTCTCGGGCGTCAAGCGCGCCGCCTCCGGCCACCTCTATCTCTCCCTGAAGGACGAGAATGCGCGGATCGACGGGGTGATGTGGCGCGGCAATGCCGGGCGGCTGGGCTTCAATCCGGAAGACGGGATCGAAGTGATCGTCACCGGCAAGCTGACGACCTACCCTGGCCGCTCAAACTACCAGGTCGTGATCGACCGGATGGAGATTGCCGGCGAAGGCGCGCTGCTGGCGCTGCTGGCGAAGACCAAGGCGCGGCTCGAAGCCGAAGGGCTGTTCGATCCTGCGCGCAAGCGCCGCCTGCCGTTCCTGCCGCGGGTAATCGGCGTCGTCACCTCGCCAACCGGGGCGGTGATTCGCGACATCCTGCACCGGCTGGCGGATCGCTTCCCGGTCCAGGTGCTGGTCTGGCCGGTGCTGGTCCAGGGCCAGGGTGCGGCCGAGCAGGTCGCAGCGGCCGTGCGCGGTTTTGGCGCGCTTGAGGCCGGCGGGGCGATCCCGCGCCCCGATCTGGTGATCGTCGCGCGCGGCGGCGGCTCGATCGAAGACCTGTGGTGCTTCAATGAGGAAGTCGTGGTGCGGGCCGTGGCAGATTGTCCGATCCCGATCATCTCCGCTGTCGGGCACGAGACCGATACGACCCTGGTCGATTTCGCCGCCGATCTGCGCGCCCCGACCCCGACAGCCGCCGCCGAAATCGCCGTCCCGGTCCGCGAGGAACTGGCGCAGCAGCTGGCCGAACTCGCCCTGCGCAAGCGCCGCGCAGCGGGCCGCCCGCTGCAACTCGGCCGGGAACGGCTCCAAGGCTGGGCCGAGCGTCTGCCCAGGCCGCAAGTGCTGTTCAGCCCGCATGCCCAGCGGCTTGACCAGGCCGCAGAGCGGCTGCGGCGCGGACTGATCGATCGCACGCATCAGGCTCGCAGCACGTTCGAACGCGTCGGCAACCGGCTCTCGCTGCCCCTGCTCTCGGCCCGGCTTGACCGCGCGCAGGAGCGTCTGGCCGGGCTGGCCCGGCTCCATGCCTCGCTCAACCCCGATGCCGTGCTGCAGCGCGGCTATGTCCGGGTGACGGGCGCCGACGGGGCAACGCTGACCAGCCGGGTCGCGGCAGCCCAGGAAACGAGCCTGTTGCTCCACTTCCGCGATGGCGAGCTCAAGGTCGTGCCTGGCGATGCCGCTCCTGCGCCCAGCCGTTCGCGTCCTGCGCCCAAGGCGCCGCCGCCCGAACAGGGCAAATTGCTCTAGCCGCCGCAATCGGTTAGAAATGCGCCATGTTGATGTCCTCATCCGATCGCCCCGCGACTTTGTTCTACCAGGCCAATGGCTTCCGGGTGCTCACGCCTGGCAAGCACGTGGTCTGCGCCGCGACCGGTGAGGTGATCACGCTCGAGGCGCTGCGCTACTGGAGTGTCGAGCGCCAGGAAGCCTATGCCTCCCCCGAAATTGCCACCCGGCACCTGCTGGGCTTGCGCTGAGCCGGCGCGGCTATGGACCGCCGCACGCTGATCCTGGGCGGGGCCGGCCTCGCCGGGCTGGGTCTTGCCGGTGGCTGGCGTGCTTTTGCCGACCAGCCGGCCGAACCTTTCGCGCTTTCCGGCCAACTGGTCCAGGGCGGTTGGGCGCGCGGGGTGGTGCCGCGCGGCACCGCGCACCTCGCACTCAACGGCCGGCCCGTGCGGATCGCGCCCGATGGCCGCTTCCTAATTGCCTTTGATCGCGATGCCGGGCCGGTTTCGCGGCTGGTGGCCGAAAGTGCCGATGGCACCCTGGGTGACTATGCCATTCCGATCGCCCGCCGTGCCTGGAAGATCGAGCATATCCCGATCGGCCCGCGCCCTGGTGCTGCGCCGAGCGAGGAGTTCGCCCGCCGCCGCGCTGCCGAACTGGCCCAGATCAATGCCGCCCGCGGCACCGAGCGGGCGAGCGAGGGCTGGCGGCAGAAGATGATCTGGCCGGCGATCGGGCGTCTGTCCGGCCGGTTCGGCTCGCAGCGGATGTATAACGGCACGCCCGGTAGCTATCACTCAGGCACCGACATCGCGACTGGTGCCAGCGGCACCCCCTTCGTCGCTCCGGCCGACGGCGTGGTGATGCTGGCCGCGGACAGTCCGTTCACGCTGGAGGGCCGGCTGCTGATGATCGACCATGGCATGGGGTTGAACAGCGCCTTCCTGCATTGCTCGGCCCATGCCGTGGCGGTGGGTGATGTGGTCCGGCAGGGGCAGTTCATCGGCCGGATCGGTGCCACCGGCCGGGCGACCGGGCCGCACCTTCACTGGAGTCTGAAATGGCGTGAATCCCGGCTCGATGCAGAGCTGTTTGTACCGCCGATGCCGACAGCGCCGAAGCCCTGACGGGCGCGCGGCGTTGTAGAATTGCCCTGATTTCGCCGGTGTTGTAATTATATTACGCACCTTGTGTCGGGCTGTGGCAGCCTTGCAACAATACTGAAACGAATGCCGCTGGCTGGCCGAAAAGCTTTGCCCGACCCGCGGCTTTTCGCCATGAGCCGTTCATCTATCCGCAATCTTGGCGGGGGCTGTGCCCTGCCCGGGGACCGGATGATCAGGAATCCTCGTGGGGAAATCCACGGGATCTACAGAGGGACTGACCTGTGAAAACCACCAAGAAATCGCTCTCGGGCGCGACCTGCCTGCAGTCGCTGGCTCTGGCCGGCTCTGCCGTCGCCATGCTCTCGTCGACCGCTGTCTTGGCGCAGGTCGCGGAAGATGACGCCGCCACCGATCAGACGATCGTCGTTACCGGCTCGCTGATCCGCAACCCCAACCTCGAACAGGCCAACCCGGTCAACGTCACCACTTCGGACGCCATCGAACTCAAGCAGTCGAACACCGCGGAAGAAGTCCTGCGTGAAGTGCCCGGCATCGTCCCGAACATCGGTACGGCTGTGAACAACGGCAACGGCGGTTCTTCGTATGTCGACCTTCGCGGCCTCGGCTCGAACCGCAACATCGTGCTGCTCGACGGCAACCGCATCGCCCCGGCTGACCTTCAGGGCCGCGTCGACCTCAACAACATCCCGCTCGCCCTCGTCAGCCGCGTTGAGGCGCTGACCGGTGCGGCCGTGACCACCTATGGTGCGGACGCCATCACCGGCGTCGTCAACTTCGTCACCAAGAAGGACTTCGCCGGCATCGACCTGTCGCTCGGTGAGCAGATCACCCAGCAGGGCGACGGCAACTACATGCGTGCCGACCTGACCATCGGTGCCAACTTCGACGACGGCCGCGGCAACGCGGTGCTGAGCGTTGGCTACCAGGAATCGGACCCGGTCTACCAGGGCGGCCGTGACTTCTCGGTCTTCGGGATCGATTCGTACTCGGGCACGCTCGGCGGTTCGGGCACTGGCGTTCCGGCTCGCATCACCGGCACCCGCGGCCTGACCGCTGCTGGCGTTCCGAACACCGATGGCACAGTCGCCAACGGCGGCACCCGTCAGGTTCTGCCTTCTGCCGGTTCGGCCGTCGGCACCTACCAGTTCTTCAACTTCAACCCGTACAACATCTTCCAGACGCCGTTTAAGCGCTACAACATCTTCGCCCAGGCGAACTATGAAGTCAGCGACGCGGTGGAAGTCTACACCCGCGGGCTGTTCTCGAAGAACACCATCGACACCATCATCGCGCCTTCGGGTTCGTTCGGCGGTTCGGTGACGATGAACCTCAACAACCCCTACATGCCGGCGACCCTGCGCAGCCAGTTCTGCGCATTCAATACGGCAACGGGCGGCGCCTACGTGCCGCTGTACAGCCCGGCCGTCTGCGCCGCCGCTGCTACCGCGACTGGCCCGACCGATCCGAACTACCGCACCGTCACCTTCAACCTGTCGCGTCGCGCAGTTGAAGTCGGTCCGCGTATCAGCAACTACACCTCGACCGTGTTCGACTATCGCGTTGGTGCGCGTGGCTCGATCACCTCGTCGATCGACTGGGATCTCTCGGCCTCGTACGGCGAATCGGACAAGATCCAGGCGATCAAGAACTACACCCTGCAGTCGCGCTGGCGGCAGGCCCTGCTGGCGAACAACACCACGACCTGCATCACCAACACCGGTGGCTGCGTCCCGGTGAACCCGTTCGGTCCGGCTGGTTCGATCTCGGCTGCGGCGGCTGACTTCCTTTCGGATGACAGCACCACCCAGGTTAAGACCTCGCTGGCCCAGGTCCGTGCGGTTGTTTCGGGTGACCTCGGCTTCTCGTCGCCGGGTGCCAGCGAACCGATCGGCTTCGCGCTTGGTGCCGAATACCGCAACTACAAGGCCCAGCAGGCTTCGGACATCCTGTCCAAGACCCCGGGTGAACTGGGCGGCGCCGGCGGCGCGGCTCCGGACATCTTCGGCCAGTACAAGGTCTACGAAGGCTACGGCGAACTCGTCGCTCCGCTGCTCGAAGACAAGCCCTTCTTCAAGAGCCTGACTCTTGAAGCCGGCGCTCGTTTCTCGAGCCAGAAGATCGACGGTGGCGGCACCAACAACGACTGGACCTACAAGGTCGGTCTGAGCTGGGAACCGGTTGATGACATCAAGCTGCGCGGCAACTACGCCCGCGCCGTTCGTGCGCCGAACATCGGCGAACTGTTCTCGCCGGTCAGCACCGGTCTGACCAGCCTCGCCGCAGACCCCTGCGCCGGCGCTGCTCCGACCACCAATGCCAACCTGCGTGCAGTCTGTCTTGCTCAGGGCGCTCCGGTCGGTACGATCGGGTCGATCCTCAATCCGACTGCGGCCCAGGCCAACTCGACGGGCGGCGGCAACCTTGCCCTTGCCCCGGAAAAGGCCACAACCTGGACCATTGGTGCGGTGTTCCAGCCGCAGTTCCTGCCGGGCTTCTCGCTCTCGGTTGACTACTACAACATCAAGGTCACCGAGCAGATCGGCGCCCCGACCTCGGGCGACGTGATCGCGGCCTGCTTCGGCAGCCCGGCCCCGTCGGGCGTAACTGCCGCTTCGGCCACTGACCCGCTCTGCACCGCCATTCGCCGTAACCCGGTGACCGGTGGTCTGGACGGTGACCCGGCCACCACGCTGGGTCTCCCGCAGACCCTGAGCAACAGCGGCCGTCTGAAGACCCGCGGTATCGACGTGATCGCGAACTATGCGAACGACCTTGGCTTCGCCAAGTGGAGCTCGGGCTTCGTGCTGAACTATGCGATCTCGCAGACCTTCAACGCCAACGTTGCCAGCCCGCTCAACGTCGACCGCGAATGCGTCGGCTACTACAGCGCGAACTGCGGCTTCACCGGCTCGATGCAGCCGAAGTGGCAGTGGTCGTGGCGCAACACCTTCACCTTCGGCAAGTTCGATGCCTCGATCCTGTGGCGTCACATCTCGGGCATGCAGCAGGAACCGGATGACATCCTCCAGGTTGCTCCGGCATTCTCGGGCCCGCTGCCGGTTGGCTTCGGCTACCGCGAAGGTGAAACCGTCGATTTCGGTAAGATCGGTGCCTACGACTGGTTCGACCTGTCCCTGCGCTTTAACGTCAACGACAACCTGACGTTCACCGCAGCTGTCCAGAACCTGTTCGACAAGGATCCGCCGGTCGTCGGGAGCTCGATCGGTTCGACCTCGTACAACAGCGGCAACACCTACCCGTCGACCTACGACGCGCTGGGTCGCCGTTTCGCGGTCTCGGCCCGCATCAAGTTCTGATCTGTCAGGACCTGAAACAAGATCGGGGGCGGGCAGCAATGCCCGCCCCCTTTCTTTTGTCCATTGCGGCCTGGCTTGACTCGGTCCGCCCCACGCCGTTGAAGCTCACCTCATGACCAGCGATCGCCTGAGCCAGGCATGGCATGCCCTCGTCGCCGGCGACCACACCCGGGCCGAAGCCCTGTTCGGTGCCTTGCTGCGCGAGCCGGCGGTCGATCCCCTTGCGCTGGTCGGCATGGCCAGCCTGCTGCGCCAGCAGGGGCGCTTGCGCGATGCCGTGCTCCATTGCGATGCCGCCCTGCGCGCCGACCCACGCTGCGCCGAAGCCTGGCTTGAACGCGCCTTTGTGCTTAACGCCGGCGGCTCGATGGCAGCCGCCAGCGAATCCTATCGTCAGGTGCTGGCGCTCGAGCCGACCAATGCCGCTGCCCACGCCGGACTAGCGGCGCTTGCCGCGCGCGACGGGCAGGCAGACCGCGCCCGCACGCATGCCGCGGCCGCACTGGCCAGCGAACCCGGCAACGCCATTGCTGCCGCTGCGCTCGCCACGGTCGAGATCGAAGCCGGCAATCCGGCTGCAGCGCGCGACCTCCTCCATCCCCTTGCGGCGCAACAAGCTGTGCGGTCGCCGGAACGGATCCAGCTCCTCACCACCTATGGCGATGCGCTGGCCAGGAGCGGTGATCCCGAGGCTGCCTTTGCCGCCTACACGGCTGCCCAAGCCGGGTTCACTGCACTGCACGAACCACCCGCGGGGAGCCGCGAAACCCATCGCAGCCTGATCGAGCGTATCAGCGCCGAACTGGAGGCCGCGCCAGTTGCGGCGTGGCACCAACCGGCGCCGCCCCCATCAACCGGGGCCGCTGCCCGCCATGTCTTCCTGCTCGGCTACCCGCGCTCGGGAACCACGCTGGTTGAAAACGTCCTTGCCTCGCTGCCGCAGGTCGTAGCGCTCGAAGAGCGACCGACGTTGATCGAGGCCGACCGTGCCTTCCTGGCCGAAGCCGGTGGGATTGCCCGGCTGGCCGGGCTGGATTCCACCGCATTGGCCGGCCCGGCCCAGGCCTATTGGGATCATGTCCGCGCCGCCGGGATCGATCCGACCGGACAGACCTTTATCGACATGGACCCGCTCAAGGCCACGCGCCTGCCGCTGATTGCGCGGCTGTTCCCGGCAGCCCGAATCCTGATCATGCGCCGCGATCCGCGCGACGTGGTGCTGAGCTGCTTCCGCAACAGCTTCGCGCTGACCAGCGCCGCGCTGGAATTCACCACGCTTGAGCGGACCGCCCGGCATTTCGATGCGATGATGCGGTTGATCGAACTTGCCCGCCAGCGCCTGCCGCTGGCCTTTCACGAAGTCGATTACCACGCACTGGTGCGCGATTTCGATGGCACCACCCGCGCGCTGTGCGGGTTCCTCGATCTGCCGTGGGACGAATCGCTGCGCCGGTTTGATTCCACCGCCCGGAATCGCGGCGTCGCCACGGCCAGCGCCAGCCAGGTCCGCCGCGGGCTCTATGATGGACGCGGCCAGTGGGAACCGTTCGCGCGCCATTTCGAGCCGGTCTTGCCGATCCTCCAGCCGTGGATCGACAAGTTCGGCTACGCCTGAACCGCCAGCGGATTGGGTCCAGCCAGCGCGAGGCCGACATTGGCGGCCACCGCTTCGGCCCAGGTCACCACCATTGCGATCTCCTCGCCATAGGCCGCGCGGGCAGCCTGGTAGTCGGCACTGCGCGCCTCGGGCGAATAGGCTGCGCCCGACTTGGAATTGCGGGCAAAGGCCGGACCTGCCGCCACCGCCGCGGCATCGAGCGCAAGGCCGTAATGCGCCGCCACCGCCGCAATGGCCGCCTCTGGCCGGGCAGTCAGCAGATCGGCATCCAAACTGGCAATGCGGTCACCATGCTTGCCCGCCAGGGCCGTGAAGTGGCGGTGCTGCGCCAGCCAACCGACGGCGGCGACTTGCAGGTCGGTCAGGCGGAAATAGTCCTCCGGCGCGAAGCCCAGGTCGATGAAGCGATCCTGGACATAGCCTTCCAGCAATTCGCGAACCCAGGCCCGGCAGTGAAGACCCTTGCGTGCGACCGAGACCAGAAAGGTCTCAAGCGGGGCATAGAGGAACAGCGCCCGGCCCTGATCCTGTAGTGCCAGCAGCAGTTCGGCCAGGGGATTGATGATGTTCGAAGGCTTCACGATCACGGCTTCACCCGCCGCAAAGGGGCGGCCCAGCAAGCGCAGCGCCAGGTCGGCCGTGCGGGCTACGGCCGGCGGCGGGGCGCCGCGGCGGCGGAAGCCGACTACATCGTTGAGGATTGCCGGTTCGCTCAGCCCCATCGCCACGCCAGGCACTGACAGCGCACGGGCCAGCAGGGTCGAGCCGCAGAAGGCCGAGTGGAACAGGAAATGCAGCCGGCCGCGCGGCAATGCCAGCAGGTCCGGCGCCGGCAGGTCGGGCGCAGTTGGCCGGTCGCCCAGCAGTGTATCGATCAGAAAGGCCTGGCGCTCATGCTCGGCCCGCGGCAGGTGGATGAAGCGCACGGCATCATCGCTTTCGACATAACGATGCGCCAGCCATTCGGCATCGGCCAGGTCAAAAGCAGGTGCGGCAGTCATGCCACGGGTCTAGGGCCGCCGCGCCGCCATCGCAACTGCCGCTTGCCGGTCTGCCGCGCCGCTTATAAGCCTTGGCCCGATGGCTTCTACTCCAGCCCAGCTTGCCAATGCCGAAGGGATGGCCGCTCTGCGCGCCGGCGATGCCGCCGCTGCCGTCGCCGCGTTCCTGCGCGCCACGGCGGCTGACCCGGAAGCCGGTCCGCTGTGGCGCAATCTTGCGCACGCCCACCGCATGGCCGGTGACGCAGCCGGTGAGCGGACCGCGCTGAACCGCGCGCTCGCGATCGACCGGCTAGATTTTGCTGCCCAGCTCCGCCTCGCGCAATTGCATCAGCGCCTCGGCGAGGAGACCCAGGCCCTGATCGCCTGGAATGGCGTAGAGCAGCTCGCTGCGCAGTTGCCGGTACTCTCGCCCGAAGTCGCGGCTGAATTGGCTGCCGGCCAGAGCTATTGTGACGGGCTGCGCGCCAAGCTGGCCGTGGCGGCTGAGGCCGCGCTGACGCTCGACCAGGGCCGGGACGAGACCGAGGAACGCCGGGTCCGCGCCTTTGTCGACCAGGCCCTCGGCCGCCGCCGGGTCTATCACAACCAGTGCGCCGGGGTGTTCTATCCCTTCCTGCCGGAGGACGAGTATTTCGATCGCCGGCACTTCCCCTGGCTGGACAAGCTGGAGGCGGCAACCCCCGCGATCCAGGCCGAACTGCGCGGCCTGCTCGATGCGCCGGGTGACCTGATCCGGCCCTATGTCCGCTTCGAAGAGGGTACGCCCGACAACGAATGGAGCCCGCTTGATGGCTCGCTCGACTGGTCGGCCTGCTTCCTGTGGGAATACGGTGAGCCGCACCGCGCCGTGATCGAGCGCTGCCCGCAGACGGCCGCCGTGCTGGAGCGGCTGCCGCTGGCGCGGATCCCCGGCCGCGCCCCGAATGCCTTCTTCTCGGTCCTGCGGCCGCAGAGCAAGATCCCGCCGCATACCGGGGTAACCAATACCCGGGCAATCATTCACCTGGCTTTGGAAGTGCCGCCCGGCTGCGGCTTCCGGGTCGGTAATGAGACCCGCGAATGGGTTGAGGGCAAGGCTTTCGCCTTTGACGATTCGATCGAGCACGAGGCCTGGAACAACAGCGACCAGCGCCGCGCCGTGCTGATCATCGATAGCTGGAACCCGCACCTCAGCGCGCGCGAACAGGCTGCCATCGTGCAATATTTCGCAGCGGCCGATGGTGCGCTGGTTGGCGGCGGGCCGCGCTAAGCGGCGGCAGTTATTCGACCAACGCCTTGCCTGACCAGTCCGACGCGGATTGAGCTTGCGGGCTGCGCTGCATAGGCTGGCGCGATCAAGCCGCTTGGCGGCGATCCTCACAGGAACTGTCCCGGATGTCCATTCTTGCCGCCCTGCTGCTCACGGCAGCACCAGCCAATGCCGCCGCCATGCCTGAGCCGAACCCGGCCGAAATGTCAGCCTCGGAGATTCGCGCCCACAACAAGCAGCTCGATCGCAAGGACCCGTATTACATCAAGTGCGTGCGCGAGGCCGACACCGGTTCGCTGGTCGGGCGCAAGCCGGTGTGCCGGACCAATGAACGCTGGGCCGTGCTTGAAAAGGCGGCGCGCGCCGGGGCTGATCAGCTGGCCCGCGACATGACGACGAACTCGCACTCCAGCGGGAATTGAGCTAGGCTGATCCAAACAAGGAGCAGACCGATGTTTGTTACGCTTGCAACCTCGCTTTTGCTGACTTCGGCCACGCCGTCCATAACCGTCCCGGCCACGCTCGAAGCCCCCGCTGCCGTTGACCCCAAGAAGATGAGCCAGTCTCAGATTCGCGCCCACAATGCCAAGTTGCAGCGGACCGATCCGAACTACATCCGCTGCGTTCGTTCAGCCGCTATCGGCTCGCTGGTGTCGCGCAACTTCAGTTGCCGGACGGTTGCCCAGTGGGAAGCAGCCGACCGCGCGGGTAACGAGGAAGTGCGCCGGGTGCAGGATGCAATGAGCAGCAAGGCCGTCAACAGCAATTAGCCCGGTCGGGCCAAGGGTCGCTGCGTCACGCTGAGGAGTAGGACGATGTCTTTTCTTGCTACAATCCTGGTTCTGACCAGTGCCCCCGCAGCGACGCCGCCAGTGGTGACCGGGCCGATCCTGATGAAGACGTCAGAGATCCGCGCCTACAACGCCACTTTGACGCCCGATCACCCCAACTACATCCGCTGCGTGCGCGACGCGGAGATCGGATCGCTCGTCAAGCGGAGCCGGGCCAAGGTGTGCCGGACCAATCAGGAATGGGCGCGGCTTGATGCCAACGGCAATGAAAACGCCCGCGACACGGCCGACCGGATCCGCGGATCGATCCCGCCGGTCGATCAAATGAGCCGCAATGAACCCTGAATAGCGTCAGTTGGCCTGGCGGATCACCCGCACGCCCGGCTGGCCATCGATGCTGGCCATGTAGCTGCCCAATGATGCCTTGCGGATGCGGATCTTCTGGCCGGCCTTGGGGAAGGTATTGCGCCCGTCGGTCTGCTTCCAGCGCGCGCCGTCTTCCAGCGTGAAGATCGGGAAACCGTCGCTGGCCATGCGGATGCCGGAAATCTTGCTCTCGATCTCCTTCACCTCGTCTTCGTCGTTATCGCCATCGCCGCCGCCGAACAGCTTGATGCTGGGGAGCGACAGCCCGAACAGCCCGCGCTTGGCCTCGCGCACGGTCGCCCGGTCGGTCACCACCAGTTCCTTGGCGGCACGGGCTGCTTCCATCGCGCCAACTGCCTTATCATAGCAGGCCAGCCTGGCGGCCGGATCGGTCAGCGCCTTGCAATCGACCACCGCCTGGAACACTGCCGGAGGCGGGCCATCAAGCGGCTTGTCCTTGGCCTGCGCGGGCAAGGCAATGGCCACCAGGCACAGGCCGGCAAAGATCGGGCCAGTCGGGATCTGGGTCGAACGGAACATCGGCGCGGTCTCCTCGCTCGCGGATGGCCGGACCATGCCCCTGCCCCTGCCACAGGTCAATTGCGGCGATGCGCTTGATTAGTGGGACCATGCGGGCCATGCCCGCGCCATGCCGCGCCGCCGCCTGCTGATTGTCCTGTTGATGCTTGGCCTGGCTCCGGCGGTCTGGCTGCGTGGGCCCGTGGTGGTGAAGAGCGAAGCTCAGGCGGTAGACGCGGCGGCGCTGCCGCTGCCGAGCGCGAGCGCCGAGCTCGGCCCGTTTCGGCTGACCGGCGCCTGGCACCTCACCAGCCCGAACAGCGATTTCGGCGGCTATTCGGCCCTGGTCCGGCCAGAGCCCGGGCGCCTGACAGCCTTTAGCGACAGCGGGGTGCGGCTGGATCTGCCGATGCCTGGGCAGCCTGGGGCCGTGCGGATTGTGCGCCTGCTGCCGCGCTTTGCCGGCGTCAAATCGTCGCGCGATGTCGAAGCGGCCGCGCTCGATAGCGATGGGGTCTCGGTCTGGCTGACGCTTGAGCGGCGCAACGTGTTCCTGCGCACGGCACCGGGCCAGGTCCGGCCGGCGGTGATCCCTGCGCCAGAACTCGACGGCTGGTCAGAGAAAAGCGGCCCTGAAGCGATGACGCGGCTCAGCGATGGGCGCTTCCTGGTGCTGGCCGAAGGGGGCGGACCTGCGCATGAAGGGCGGCTTCTGCCCCGGGCGCCCGACGGCACCGATCGCTCTGCACATTTCCGCTATGTCGCCCCGTCTGGCTACCGCCCGACCGACGTGGCGCAATTGCCCGATGGCCGTGTGCTGATCCTGCTGCGCGAACTGCGCTGGCCGATGCCGCCGCGCTTTGGCACGAAACTGGTCCTGGCCGATCCGGCCACAATCCGCCGCGGGCAAGATTGGAGCGGAACTGACCTGGCCAACCTCGACGGGACCGGGCTTGAAGAGAATTACGAAGGCCTGGCGATCGAGACTGGCGCAGGCGACACGCTCAATGCCTGGCTGATCAGCGATGATAACAGCGCCGCGACCCAGCGCACCTTGCTGCTGCGCCTGCAGTTCCGCCTGAGCGACTTGCCGCCGCGCGCGGCCCGGACAAAGCAAAAGGCGCCCGGCTGACCGGACGCCTTGGCTTATTTCGGTGCGGGCCAGCCGGCCCGCCGCGAATCAGGCGGCCTGCGCCTTGACCAGTTCGCGCTTCACCTTCAGCGCATTGGCCGAAAGCTTGCTGTCGACGGTCTTCAGCAGCCAGTTGTCCAGCCCGCCAACGTGCTCAACCGAGCGCAGCCCGTGGGTCGAAACGCGGAACTTGAAGCTGCGGTCCAGCTTTTCCGACATCAGCGTGACGTTCTGCAGGTTGGGCAGGAACACGCGCTTGGTCTTGTTGTTGGCGTGGCTCACGTTGTTGCCAACCTGGCGACCCTTGCCGGTGAGTTCGCAGATGCGGGACATGTCAAAACTCGCTTAGAAAAATGGATACCCGTGTGGGGGAAGGCGCGCGCTTACCGATTCACCCTTGAAAGGTCAAGTTATCACGGCCAATCCCGCGCAAATGAGCCGTTGGCCCCTGCCCGAACCGATGCAATTGGCTTTGAAAGAGGCCCAAGCAGGCGAATCTGCGGGTGAAGTGCCGATTGGCGCCGTCGTGGTCAAGGATGGCGCGGTCATTGCTTTGGCCCATAACCAGCCGCGCAGCCTGTCGGATCCCACCGCCCACGCCGAAGTCCTCGCGATTCGCGCGGCAGCCCAAGCGCTGGGCAACGAGCGGCTCGATGGCTGCGAGCTGTGGGTCACGCTGGAGCCCTGCCCGATGTGCGCCGGCGCCATCAGCCATGCCCGCATTGCCAAGCTCTACTACGCCGCCAGCGACCCCAAGGGCGGGGCGGTTGAGCATGGCGCACGGGTGTTCGAACAGGAGCAATGCCTGCACCGTCCGGAAGTCTATTCGGGAATGGGCGAAGCCGAGGCGGCCGGATTGCTGCGCGGCTTCTTCCAGTCGAAACGCTAAAGCCCGCGCCAGATTTTCAGGCTGGCCGAATCGGGCGGGCCAAAAGCGCGGCGGGGGCAGGCCTGCGGCAGGTAATCGCGCCCATAGCAAAGCCGCAGCTCGCGCAGCCAACCGGTGCGGCTGGCAACCACGCCGACCGCCGCGCGCGGCCAATCGGGATTGCGCGCAACGAAGGCGGTGCGCAGATCGCCTACGGTCAGATCGTCCTGCCGGGACAGATAATCGACATCGGGCCATCGGATCGACTGCCACAGGATCGCGGCTACCTTGAAATAGGCCTCGGGCCGCTTTGCCATGCACGAGCCATGCTTGGCCCAGGCGTGTTCGAGCAGGCGCGGGCTGGGGGTCATGCAAAGGTGCGGCGCCAGGTCTGCCGGGGTCGGGCGCGGGGTTACCGAACACCATTGCGGCCAGCGCCCGGCGGCGCCTTCCGGCCACAGCCCGTGGAGCACAAAGCCGAATCGCCCGGCCTTCCCGCTGCATTGCAGGGGATCGCCATCGCCCCGCATCTTGCAGTGGTCGGGCGACCAGCTCGCGGCCAGCGTATAGCGTGCAATCGGCATCCGCACCGTCTGGCCCGGTGCGGGCGCGGGCGGCATGGTCACGCGGGTCGGCATGCGGCACTGATAGGCCTGGGCCAGCGCCGGAAAGGGCAGCAGCAGCGCCAGTGCGGCCAGTGCTACGCGGATCATAGCGGGGTGAAGTCGAGCCCGATGTCGGCTGCCGGAGCGCTCTGCGTCAGGCGGCCGACCGAAACGTAAGTCACGCCGGTCGCGGCAATCGCGCCGATCGTGTCGAGCCGGACCCCGCCCGAGGCCTCGCTGGGTACGCGGCCGGCGATTAGCGCAACTGCCTCGCGCAGGGTCTGCACGTCCATGTTGTCGAGCAGCAGGTGGCTGGCCCCGGCGGCGAGGGCCGGTTCGATCTGGTCGAGGTGGTCAACCTCGCAGATCACGTCCTTCACGCCCGCATCCTTCGCCCGGCGCACAGCTTCGGCCACGCCGCCGGCGACGAGGACATGGTTGTCCTTGATCATCGCCGCGTCCCACAGGCCCATCCGGTGGTTCTTCGCCCCGCCCATCCGGGTGGCGTATTTCTCGAGGTGGCGCAGGCCCGGGATGGTCTTGCGGGTATCGAGCAGGGTCGCATGTCCTCGCATGGCATCGACATAGGTCCGGGTCATCGTGGCGATGCCGGAGAGGTGCTGGACCGTGTTGAGCGCCGACCGCTCCGCCGTCAGCATGGCGCGGGCATTGCCGGTAAGCCGCATCAGGTCGGTCCCGGCGGGCACCTGAGCGCCTTCAGCGACCAGCACCTCGATCTCCATGTCCGGATCGAGCGCGCGGAAGAAGGCCTCCGCAATCGGCAGGCCGGCGACCGTAATCGCATCGCGGCTGTCCATCACGCCGGAAAAGCGCGCCTCGGGCGGTATCACGCTCTCGCTGGTCACGTCATGGCCGCCGCCGGGCAGGCCCAGGCCCAGGTCCTCGTCCAGCGTCGCGCGGACGAAGGCGTCGAGGTCGAACCCCGCCAATTGCCAGCCCCCCATTGTCAGCCCCTCAGTGCACGAACCGGGCAACGACGTCGCGATAGGAGCGGCTGACCTTCACGTCGGCGCCGCTTTCCAGGACCAGGAAGCATTCACCATTGGTGTGCGGCTTAACCTGGCGGACGTTGTTGAGGTTGACGATCCAAGAGCGGTGGACGCGCTGGAAGACGCGCGGATCAAGCCGGCGCTCCAGGTCCTTCATCGTTTCGCGCAGGATCAGGCTGGTATCGGCGGTATAGATCACCATGTAATCGCCCGCCGCCTCGATCCGTTCGATCGAATCGACATCGACGCGGAAGATCTTGCCCTTGTCCTTGATGTTGATGAGCTTTTCATAGCGCGCGGCGGCCGGCTCGCCCTCATCGGGCATGGCATCCATTGCATCAGGCGCCACTTCGGCCAGGACGGACTTGAGCTTTTCCGCCTCTTCGGCCGAGCGCTTTTCCGCCAGGCGCACGCGGACCCGCTCCAGCGTGTCGGCCAGCTTGTCTTCGTCGACCGGCTTCATCAGGTAATTGACGGCATTGGCCTCGAACGCGCGGACGGCGTGTTCCTGATAGGCGGTAACGAAGACGAACAGCGGCGGCTCGATCTCCATCACGCCCTTGACCACGCTGAACCCGTCAAAGCCGGGCATCTGGATGTCGAGGAAGACCAGATCGGGCTTCTCGGTCTTGATCTTGCGGATCGCTTCGCGGCCGTTGGAGCAGGTGTCGATGATCTCGACATCGGGAAACGCCTGGAGGCGCAGCATCAGGCCCTGGATGGCCAGTTTTTCGTCATCGACCAGGATCGTACGGATGGTCATGGGGCGGTCCTTGAAAGGGGGTCAGCCAGCCAGCGCAGGAGCGCGCGGGGCGGCAGGAACAGCGACGGGCTCACGCCGCTCGAAAGGCAGTTCGATCAGGACGGCGAAGCCACCTTCGGGGGGCTCCATGGTTTCGAAACGATGCATCTCGCCATAGGCCTGGGCCAATCGGTCACGGATATTGGCCAAACCCACGCCGGTCGATACCTGTTCCCCGCCGTCGAACGTCACGCCTGCAAATCTGTTGTCGCTGCCGGCATTTTGCAATCCCGGCCCGGTGTCCGAGACGACGATGCGAAGGTTGGGTCCGACGAGTTGCGCCGTAATGGTGATCTCGGCCCCGGCTTCTTGCGGGCTGACGGCATATTTGATCGCATTTTCGACCAGCGGCTGGAGCAGCAGCGAGGGGAGCAGGGCCGCCTCGGTCGCCGGGTCGATCCGGAAGCTGGTGCGCAGCCGCTCCTCGAACCGCATCCGCTCGATCTCGAGATAAAGCTTCAGTGTCTCGACTTCCTGGGCGACGGTAACGCGGCCGGTCGGTTCGTTGACCAGGGTATAGCGCAGGAACGATGACAGCCGGCTGAGCATGGCATTGGCCGGCTCGGTCTGCTTCAGCAGCACCAGGGTCGAGATCGAGTTCAGCGTGTTGAACAGGAAATGGGGATTGAGCTGGTAGCGCAGCATGGCCAGCTGGGCCTGGGTCGCCTGGTTTTCGAGCCGGATCAGCTGATCGTTCTGCTCTTCGATCTGCAGGAAGAAGTTGATCGCGTAGTAAAGCGCCGACCAGGCGCCGAGCAGGGTCAGGCCGATATAGAACAGGCCGATAAAGCGCTGCGCCACCCCGGCGGCCCCGTCAGCATAGTAAAGCGCATTCACCCAGGCATCGATGAAGGCATAGAAACCGACCGCGATCGGCAGGACCAGCGCAGTGACCCCCCAGGTGATCAGCGGCCGCCGGTTGATCAGCTGGCGATAGATTACCGAGAGAATCAGCGTGATCGAAAAGCCGGTGATGGTCGAAATCAGCACCAGCACCAGGAAGCTCAGCGGCAGACCATTGGCGATGCCCGACATGGCCCGCAGCAGCATGGCTCCGCCCCAGCCGGCGGCCTGAAGGCGCCAGAAGGCCCGGTTCTTGTTGGCGAAAAAGGGGGTCGGACGGAAGGGCAGCACGGCCATGCGGCGCAGCTTAGCAGAAAAGCGGGGCCCCTCGCGAATGTTTTGCGTGGGCGCCCGGTTTGGATTAGCTTTCCGTCCAAACGGGAGAGACCAAATGGCCGATATCGACAGCCCCCTCCAAGGTTCGCACGAGCGCGCCAAGTTCCGCGCAATGACCGAAGGCACCCAGGAAGACTGGTCGCTGATTTCCAGCGAGTACATGGCCTTTGCCCGCGACTTGCCGGATCGCGTCCTGGCCCACCTCAAACTGCTCGATGGCGATTTCGGCGGCTTCCCGGTCGACCGGCTGCAACACTCGCTCCAGACCGCGACCCGCGCGCACCGCGACGGGCGTGACGAGCCCTATGTGGTCATGGCCCTGCTGCACGACATCGGCGACACGCTGGGCACATACAACCACCCGGAAGTGGCCGCCTCGATCATCAAGCCGTTCGTTTCGGAGGAGATCCACTGGATCTGCCAGAACCACGGTGCCTTCCAGGGCCATTATTACTTCCACTACGTCGGCATGGGCCGCAACATTCGCGAGCGCTTCCGCGGCAATCCCTATTTCGACGCCTGCGCCGAATTCTGCGAGAAGTATGACCAGGCCGCCTTCGATCCGGACTACCAGAGCGAGCCGCTGGAGTTCTTCGAGCCGATGCTGCGACGGGTCATGGCCCGGCCGATCAACTCGATGTACGCGAAGCTGGCCGAAGCCGAATAGGGCCTAGCCCTTCGGCTCTGGCCCGGAGTCCGCCTTCACCGCGTCGATCGCGTCCTGCAGCACCTTCTGGCCAACCGCACCGGCCATCAACTGCTCGCCGATCACCCAGCTGGGGGTGCCATCGATGCGCAGCTGGCGCGCGAAATTGAGGTTTTGCTCGATCTCCGCCGTCACGCGCGGCTCGGCGATGACCTTGCGGGCGCGGTTCAGGTCGAGCCCGGCGCGGGTGGCGGCGGCCTCGATCGTGTCGGCGGCGGGGCGACCGGCGGCGAACATCGCCTTGTGGAAGGCTTCGAACTTGCCCTGTTCAGCGGCAGCGAGCGACCAGCGCGCGGCATCGGCGCTGGCGGGTGAGAGGATCGGCAGCTCGCGGATCACCACCTTGAGGTCGGGATTGGCAGCGATCAGCGCCTCGACCTCGGGCACCGAGGCACGGCAATAGCCGCAGGCGTAGTCGGTGAACTCGACCAGCGTGACCGTGCCGTTGGGGTTGCCCAGCACGGCGCCGGGGAAGGGCGCGGTCAGCGCATCGCCGGCGCTTGCCACCTGCTTGCCGTTCTCGCGCGCCTGGAGCCGCTCCATCGCCTCGGGCAGGATCTCGGGGTGCTCAAGGATGTAATTGCGCACGATCTCCTCGATCGCCGCCTGATCGCTGGGCTGCTGGCGCGAGCCGAGCAGCCAGCCGCCGAGGCCGCCGATCAGCGCAACGATGATCAGGGCAAGGATTACCCAGGGGGAGCGGGGGTTTGGTTCGGTTCCGGCCATGCGGAACGGCCTACCGGCGTTTGTTGGCCCGTTCAATTGCTTCGCGTGCCTGCATCGCGATATCCTGGGCGCGCAGCCAGTCCGGTGAGCCCTTGGGCAATTGGGCTTCGGCGGCCTGGGCGCTGCGCAGCGCCTGTGGCATCTGCCAGTTCATCACCTGCTGTTCGGCAGAGGCCAGGTGCGCACGGGCGAGATCGCCATTGGCGGCATAGACCACGCCCAGCTGATACCAGGCGAAGGGGTTCTCGCGGTCGCGCGCGACGGCGTTCTTGAGGACCTGCTGGGCCTCGGCAAAGTTCTGGGGGTTCTCGGTCGCGATCAGGGCATGGCCGAAGATCGTCGCGATCAGCGGCTGGTTGCCGGACAGGTCGGTCGCGCGGCGCAGCGCATCAAGCGCTTCGGCCGGCTTGCCGGTTTCGAGCAGGATCTGGCCCTTGAGCTCGAGGAAATAGGGATCGTTCGGCGCCTTGGCGAGCAGGGCATCGGCCTCGGCCAGCGCCTTTTCGGGGAAGGCCTGACGGTGCCAGGCATAGGCGCGGGCATAGCGCGCCGGAATATCGGTCATCGTCTCGGGATAGGTCCGCATAACCTGGGCTGGCTCGCCCAGATAGCCGAACAGCTTGGCCTTGGCGCGCTGGAAGCGGGCCTCGAGCTTGGGATCGAGCGGATTGTTATAGGCCGGATCGCGCTCGTAGGTGTCCTGCAGCGTGGCGATGCGGTCCCCGGTCATCGGGTGGGTGCGGTAGAACTCGTTTTCCGGCGTGCGGGTATAGCCATAGCGGAACTCCATGTTCTGGAGCTTCTTGAAGAACTCCACCGAACCGCGCCCGGTGATCCCGGCCTTGGAGAGATACTGTGCGCCCGCCGCGTCGGCTGCCGATTCCTGGCTGCGGCTGAAGGACAGGTACTTGCCCAGCGCCGCCTGCTGGCCGGCCATGATCACGCCCATGGCGGCATCGCCAGCGCCCGCGGCGGCTGCCGCCACGCCCAGCAGCAGCGAGAGGATGCTGATATTGCCGGCCGCCTTGCTGCCGCCGTCGCTGATCACGTGGCCGCCGGTGATGTGGCCCAGCTCGTGCGCGATCACGCCCTGGACCTCATTGGCCGTGGTCGCGGCGTTGAGCAGGCCGGAATGGAGATAGACTACCTGCCCGCCCGCGACGAAGGCGTTGAGCGAGGGATCGTTGATCACCACCACATCGACATTGTTCGGATTGAGCCCGGCCGCGGCGATCAAGGGCGCGGCCATATCGTGCAGCAGGGCCTCGGTCTCGGCATCGCGCAGGATCGATTGTGCCGCCGCCGGCTGGATCGTCAGCGACCAGGCGGCGATCAGGGCAAGCAGGCGGGCAACGATGCGCATGGGCCGTCTTTACTCCGCCGGCGCCTGAATGGGCGCTGAAGGCTGGCGCAGGCTGGCGAGGAAGTCCAGCACCGGGGTGCTGACACTGGTATCGCGCGAAAAGGGCTGGGCCAGTTTGAGCACCGGCCCGGCATGGTCGACCCCGGGCAGCACGACCAGATCGGCGCGCCCCCCCAGGTCGGTCAGCGCCTTGGCCAGGACTCGGCTGTTGCGGGGCTTGACCGTGGTATCGGCAACGCCGGTCAGCAGCAGCATCGGCGGGGCATCGCCGCGCGCGAAAGTGATCGGCTGGGTCACCTTCGGATCCGGTACCTGGCCAAAGGCGTTGCGGGCCGAATCCGATGTGAAGGGGTGGAAGTCATAAGGCCCGGAGAGGCCAACCACGCCCTTGACGAAGCCATCGGGCAGGCCCTGGCGCCCCAGCCACTGCCGCTCAAGCCCTAGCATGACCGCCGTGTGCGCGCCGGCCGAATGGCCCATCAGCACGACCTGCGCCGGATCGCCGCCATGTTTGGCAATGTTCTGCGCGGTCCAGGCGACCGCCGCTGCGCCATCCTCCAGCATGTGCGGATAGACGCCTTCGGGCACCAGCCGGTAGCCGGGCAGGACCACGACATAGCCGGCGCGGGCAAAGGTCCGGCCGATGAAGTGATAGTCCTCCGGCCGGCCCGAGTGCCACCCGCCGCCATGGATGAAGACCAGCACAGGATGAGGGCCGGGTGTGTTGGGGGCGATTACATCAAGCCGCTGGGCTGGCAGCGCGCCATAGCGCACGCCGCTGGCCACCTCCTGCGTGCCGGCCGTGCCGCCAATGGTCCGATCCGCCAGGTCCAGCAGGCCAAACGCACCCGTGGCGTGGGCATAGCGCCAGACCCCGAAGCCCGCAGCCGCCAGCAAGAGCAGGACGGTCACAGTCCAGCCGATCCAGCCCATGCGCTTGTTTCTCCCGACGATCGCCATGGCGGTGATCTAGCGACCAAAAGCGAAGGGCGCCATGCCTTCCGGCACGGCGCCCCACTCGCTGTCAGGTTGAGGCTGGTTAGCCGAGCAGCTTGCGCGCGGCGCGTTCCAGCAGCGGCACGTCGTCGCCGACTTCGCCGAGCAGGACCACTTCACCAGTCGGCAGACGGCGGGCCACCAGCAGGGTGAACTCGCTGCCTTCGGCCGAAACGGCGTCGAGCGGTTGGCTTTCGAGCTGGCGCAGCTTGCGGGCCAGGGCTTCGCGCGGGGTATCGCGGACAACTTCGTCCACTCCGCTTTCGGCGCGCTTGGCGCGGCGTTCCTCACCCACGATGCCCTTGAGGCCACCCGGTGCGCTGGCCAGGTACTGGCCAAGCGAGCCGCGAGCGATGCCGACGCGGTGCGCATGGCTCAGCGCCGTGGCATATTCGGTCAGGCGGGTCTTGTCGTAGTCCGCGCCGAAGACCAGCTTGACGACCGGGGTCATCGGGGCGCGGTCCTGCACGGTCAGGCCGTAATCGGCCACCAGCTCGTTGAATTCTTCCGGCGCTTCGACAGCGGCGAGCGAGAAGTCATAGGCGCGGCCGATTGCGGCATAGAGCGCCTGACGGGTGCGGTCTTCGCTGCCGCGTGCGGCTTCAGCCAGTTCGCGGGCCGAAGCCAGCCAGTCAGCCAGGCCCATGTCGTCGGAGACTTCGACCGAGAGCTCGAGCGGCTCGGCGTGATAGACTGCCGGCAGATCGCTGTCTTCGCCCTCGCCATCAAGCGCACCGAACTGCGGAGCCGGGAAGGCGAGGTCATCGCTGGCCTCGTCTGCCGCAAAGGCGCCGAGATCGAGCACGTTTTCATCGCCATCCAGCTCGCCAAAGCTGGGCATGTCTTCAACCGGACTGTCGGCCCAGTTGGTCAGCTCGTCATGACGGACTTCGTGCGGCGCTTCTTCCAGCGCCTGATCGATTTCCAGCAGCAGCGCATCGGTGGTGCGCTGATCGGCCAGTTCCTTCCAGTTGATCACGCCATAGATGAAATCGATGGTGTCATCGTCGCTCGAGAAGGGCAGCAGGATCCCGCGATAGAGGATCGTCGATTCGCGCTGGTTGACGAATTCCGCCTCGAACCCGATCGGTGCCTGGTTGGCCAGGATCTGCATGTAGTGATCGGTGATGCGGCTGAGCAGCGAGCGGCTCGGCACGTCGTCCAGGCTGTGGATCTCGTCATCGGTGCCGCATTCCTTGGCGAGAGCATCGCCGAGGTAACGGATCGCCGGGTTCTCGATCCCGCCGGTGAAGTCCAGCAGCACGCTGTAGGGGCCGAAATCCGGAAGATTATCGGGCTCCAGGTCCTCGATCGAGGGGAAAGCGCGGTCGCCCAGCAGGCTGGCCCAATGGTTATAGGCGCGCACCTGCATGCGGCGCTCGTCCTGCCCGACGGGGTTCGGCGGCGGTTCGCTCACCACTTCCTCCTCGTGATTGTCGAGGTCGGGCCACTCATCATTAGTGTCGGCGTGGTCCGAAAAATTGCCCCGATACGTATCCATGTGGCTTCCCCACTGTGTGCCTGTCAGTGGGTTTCTCGCGCAACATGGTAAATTAACCGTTAAGTTGCGCCAATCTCCTTGGCGTCAAAGCCGGATTGGCGTCAGCGCCGCGCCAAACCGTTAACCGTCCTCAGAAAAGGTAGCGCATCCGCGCCTTTTGCTCGATTGCCGCGCCGCTGACATCGAAGGCGGCCTTTTCGAATTTGGGCGGGCCCATCCTTACCGGCGCATCGCGGGAGAACCCGTAGCCCTCCTTGGGCATCATCAGCGTCATGTCCATCTTGCGGTTGGCGTTCTCGTCATGGATCATCGAAATGGCATAGCGCCCGGCCGGGACCGCGCCGAAGTTGATTCGCACCTCAGTGCCGGCAGGAACCACGGCATTCTTCGCGGCCGGATCCTTGCGGCAATCGGGAAAACCCTTGGGTTGGGCCGTCAGGCAAGCCAGCACCTGGCCCTTGGCATTGCGCAGGCCCGTCACGACTACGCTAACCTCAGTCAGCGCCGGCGTCCCCGCGCCAAGCAGCGGCGCGGCCAGGGTCAGAGCGAGGAGAGGCCGTGATCCGTGCCGCACAGCCGGTCCCAGACGCGAAAATAGAGGCCGTAATTGCATTGATAGTTCTCGTGATGCCGCTGATGGTGGCTGGCTGTTATCAGCCACCCCCCTAAGCGCGAATGAACAAGGCGGGCTGGAAACAGTTCCCAGCCCATGTGGTTGGTGATCCCCATCAGCGTCATGATCGCCAGGACCAGGCCCAGCATCGCCGCGTGAATGGGAATGAAGAAGACCAGTGCCGGGATGACCAGCGCGCCGGTCACGGCTTCCCACGGGTGAAAGCTCATTGCCGTCCAGGCCGTCGGTGGGCGGCTGGCGTGGTGGACGGCGTGGGCCCGGCGGAACAGCCAGGGCCGGTGCATCCAGCGGTGGGTCCAGTAGAACCAGGTATCGTGGGCGAAGAGGTAAAGCAGCACCGACAGCGGCAGATACCACAGCGGGTAAGCGCCGAAATCGATGTAAATCCGCGTCCAGCCCTGTTGCCGCCAGCCCCAGGCGACCACCCCGGCGGGAATGCCGTAGATCGCCGCCGAAGCCAGCGACCAGCCGATCTCGCGCCGGATCTGCGGCTCCAGCCCGTGGTAGAGGCCGGGCCGGACCTTGCTGGTGATCCAGGCAAAGACCCCGCTGGTGGCGAGGTAGCGCAGGCCGACGATCAGCGTCATCGCGCCTGCCGACCATGCGGCCGCCTGCCACCCCGAACCAGTCAAACCCTGCATCGCTGCGCCTTATGCCGCGCGCCGATTCGCAGCGCCAGCCCCGTTAGCGGGCGTTGCGGCTCTTTCCCCGGAACTGACCCTGGCCGCCGCGATTGCCATCGTTGCGGCCACCGTCACGGCGATCACCGCCGGGACGACGGTCACCATGCGGTGCACCGCGCCGTTCACCCTGCGGCCCATCGCGGCGTTCGCCCTGGCGAACCGGACGACGATCGCCGTGCGGGGCGGGGCGGCGTTCGGCGCTGTTGGCACCAGGCTTGGGCATCACGCCGAACTGGCGGGCCTCACGCTCTTCAGCCGCGAGCGGGTTGAAGACCGGGCCACGCTGTTCGCGCGGGGCCCATTCCTGCCGCACGCGCTCGTTGCGGTGGTACTGGTCGCGGCTCTGGCCATCACGGCTCTGGCCGCCCGGGCTGCGGTTGTTGTTGCGGCCATTGTTGCGCTTGCCCTGACCGCCACGCCCGCGGGCATCGCGTTCGTCGCGGCGGGCATCCTGCTCGGCCTCGGCCGGCTTGCGGCTGGGCAGCGGCAGGCGAGCGGCTTCCTTCTGGAAGTCGTCCGGCAGCGGCATCGGATCAAGCTTCACCCCGGTCAGGCGCTCGATGTCCTTGAGGTAGGCCTTTTCATCGGGTGCGCAGAAGCTCTGCGCGATCCCGTCCGCCCCGGCGCGCGCGGTGCGGCCGATACGGTGGACGTATTGCTCGGGCACGTTGGGCAGCTCGAAGTTGAACACGTGGCTCACGCCAGTGACGTCAATCCCGCGCGCGGCGATATCGGTCGCCACCAGCACCGGGGTGCTGCCCTTGCGGAAGGCGAGCAGCGCGGCGGTGCGCTGGGCCTGGCTCTTGTTGCCATGGATCGCCGCGGCGTTAACACCGGCCGTGGTCAGGTGGCGAACCACGCGGTCCGCGCCGTGCTTGGTGCGGGTGAAGACCAGCGCGCGATCAATCGAGCCATCGGCGAGGCCGGCGCGCAGCCGGAGCGAGAGCAGCGCTTGCTTCTCGGCCTGGTTCAGGAAGGTGACGTACTGTTCGACGCGTTCGGCGGTGGTCGCCTGCGGCGTCACCTCGACCCGCACCGGGTTATGGATGAACTGCTTGCCCAGATCGGCAATCGCCTTGGGCATGGTGGCGCTGAAGAACAGGCTCTGCCGCTCCTTGGGGAGCAGGTTGGCAACGCGCTTCAGCGGCACGATGAAGCCCAGGTCCATCATCTGGTCGGCCTCGTCGAGCACGAAGATCTCGACATTGCGCAGCGTCAGGGCGCGCTGGTCGATCAGATCGAGCAGGCGGCCCGGGGTGGCCACCAGGATGTCGCAGCCCGGCACGAGCGCGCGGGCCTGCTTGCCGACGGGGATGCCGCCGAACACGCACTGGACCGACAGGTTCAGGTACTTGGCATAGCCGCGCATGTTCTCGGCGATCTGGGCGGCGAGCTCGCGGGTCGGCGAGAGCACCAGCATCCGGCACGAGGCATTGCTGCGGGCCTTGGGATTGGCGGCCAGGCGGTGCAGCGAAGGCAGCGAGAAAGCGGCGGTCTTGCCGGTGCCGGTCTGGGCAATGCCCAACAGGTCGCGGCCTTCGAGCAGCGCCGGGATCGCCTGGCGCTGGATCGGGGTGGGATCGGAATAGCCCTTGGTCTCAAGCGCACGGACAAGCGGCTCGGCCAGGCCAAGATCGGTAAAATAGGTCATAAAAACTCTTCAATATGAAGCGGCGCAGACGGAATGATCCCGCCATGCGAAGCAAGGTGTCGTTCGATGCGACCCTGCGTGAAAGAGGAAGCTTCAGCGAATGCGGCGATCGTACGTTCGGGCAAGTCTTCCGTGGAAACGGTGACCTCACGCTGCCGGAACTGCGGTGGAAACAGGGCCCACGCGCCGATTGCAAGGCGCCATCTAGTGTGCATTGCAACAAAAAGCAAGAAAATTGCGCTGGCACGCCGGGCGGGGCTTTGGCAGGGTGCGGCCATGTTGACCCGTCACCTGCTTGCGCCTGCCGCGCTGATCGCCGCCCTGGTCCTTCCCACCCCGCTGCTGGCCGCGCCGCCGAGCAAGGCCGAACAGGCGATGATCGCGACGGTCGATGCCGAACAGGCACGCCACCTCGATCTGCTGGAGAAGCTGGTCAACCAGAACAGCGGCACCCGCAACCTCAAGGGCGTGCGCGCCGTGCACGACATGCTGGTGCCGGAATTCGAAGCGCTCGGCTTTACCGTGCGCTGGGTGGATCAGTCGGCCGTTGGCCGCGCCGGCCACTTCATTGCCGAGCACAAGGGCAAGAAGGGCACCAAGCGGCTGCTGCTGATCGGCCACCTCGATACCGTGTTCGAGCTCGACCATCCGTTTCAGAAGTTCGAGCGGATCAGTGCCGACAAGGTCAAGGGACCCGGCGCCGCCGATGACAAGGGCGGGATCATCGCCATGCTGGCCGCGCTGCGGGCGATGCACAAGGCGGGCACGCTGAAGGGCGCGAACATCGAGATCGTCCTGACCGGGGACGAGGAAGAGGCCGGCCTGCCGCTCTCGATCGCCCGGGCCGATCTGATCGCTGCCGGCAAGCGCGCCGATGCCGCGCTCGACTTCGAAGGGCTGAGCCAGGAAGATGGGAAAGACATGGGCTCGATCGCGCGCCGTTCGGCCGGGAACTGGCGCGTGACCGTCACGGCCCGCAGCGGCCATTCCAGCGGAGTCTTTTCCGAGCGCGCCGGCGAAGGTGCGATCTATCCGCTTGCCGCAATCCTCGCCGCCTTCCGTAAGGAGCTGCCCGAACCCAACCTGACCTTCAACGTCGGGATGATCGCGGGCGGCGCCAGCGCCGCGATTGCGGAGAGCGGGGCAAATGCCGAAGCAACCGGCAAGACCAACATCATCCCCGGCGTAGCCGTGGCGATGGGCGATGTCCGGGCGCTCACCCGCGAATCGATCCAGCGGACCGAAGCCAAGATGCGCGAGATTGTCGCGCGGCCGTTCAATGGCGGGACGGCAACCCTGGTGTTCGAAGACAAGTACCCGCCGATGGCCCCGACCGAGGGCAACCGCGCGCTGCTGGCCAAGCTCAATGGCGTCAACGCCACGCTCGGTTTGCCCGAAATGGCCGCGCTCGATCCGCTGAAGCGCGGGGCGGGCGATGTCAGCTTTGTTGCCGCCGATGTCGACAGTTTGGTGGGGCTTGGCCCGGCGAGCGAGGGCGATCACACGGCGGCGGAGACGGTCGACGTGCCCAGCCTGTGGCGCCAGGCCAAGCGCGCGGCGCTGCTGATGACCCGGCTGTCGCGCGAACCGGCGGTCAAGCGCTGAGCCTGCGCCTCACCCCGCGCGGGCCGGATTCGCCCTGTGATGGCACCTGCCGGATCGATTCTGCGACCGGCTGGTGCCTGGGGTGCAAGCGCACGCTGAACGAGATTGCCGACTGGCCGATGCTGCGGCCGCAAGAGAAGCACGCGATCCTGCGCCAGCTGAAGGACCGGGGTTAGCTCCAGGCAGCGAGGCCGGGATCGACCAGGCCCTGCTGGCGGCGCAGCGCGGCGCGGGCCAGCCGCTCCACCTCGGCCTTGCGGCGCGCGGCGTTGAGCGGGACGGTGGGGGCGGGGCGCAGGATCTCGGCATCATAGCCATCGGCTATGATCAGCCCGCAGCGATCGGGCCGAAACGCTTCGGTTTCCATGCACGCGCGGTCGAGGTGCGCGGCGAGGCCCCAGTAGAACCGGTCACAATGATCAAGGTAATCGGGCCACTTGGCATCGCCCAGCAGATCGGCCTTGCTGACCTTGATCTCGACGATGACCAGGTGCCCCTTGGCATCGATCCCCATCAGGTCGGCACGGCGGTTGGAGCGCAGCGGCATTTCCGCCAGGCACCAGATGTCATTGCGGGCGAACAGCCGGCAAATGCCGCGCGCCACGGCCTGGGCGGCCTTCAGCTCAGCTTCGACGGGATTGGGAATCGCGGCTCCGGTCATGGCCGGAGCATAGGAACAGACCGGGAACCGTGCAAGCGCTCAGGCAAAGCGGCGCGGCGGCGGGGTCTCTTCGGGCGGTGGGACCAGGGCCAGCAGGCCCGCGCGGGCGGCCAGGAATTCCTGCCACAGGGCCAGCGCGGCGGTGGCCGGGCTTACGCCGCGGGCCTGAACCGCCAACAGCGCGGCCAGGCCGGGCTCCATGATCGCGGCCAGATCGGCAATGCCCTGTTCGGCCAAATTGCGACGCCAACCGCCGACATCGCGCATGATCGCCGGGAAGTTGCGCAGCTCGGGCTTCATCGGCTCGGCCGCCAGCCCGGCCAGCATGGCTACCACGCCGGCAGCATCATGCAGCGCGGCCCACTTCATGCTCATCGCGCTGGCCGAAGCCTGGCCGAATTCGGCGCGGCCCGATCCCGGCAGCATGCCCGGCGGCGCTCCGGCCGGCGGGTTGAAGGAAGGCGGTTGTGCGTTCATGGGTTGCAGCCATAGCCAAACGGCCTTGCCAAATCGCTAATTCGCCGGGTGAAGGTGTTCCGGTCCGAAAATGCGCTGGCGCAAGCCCGCCCGTGCTGCTAACCGCTCGCCCTGCTTCGGCACCCGTAGCTCAGCTGGATAGAGCGCTGCCCTCCGAAGGCTCACGTCCAACGCGAGAGCAGTGTTTTTATATAGTAAATCCGGGCACTTAGGAAGGCCCAAGAAAGGACGAACGAAAAAACTCACCAAAAACTCACCGCGATTGGACGGCCCGATTGATCGCGGATTGACCTTCTTCGGCGCAAATCATACGGCTTCAAGCCATCCGCACCCGTAGCTCAGCTGGATAGAGCGTCGCCCTCCGAAGGCGAAGGCCACAGGTTCGAATCCTGTCGGGTGCGCCAAAATTCTCCAATAAAATCAGCGATATAACGGATTTGCAATCTTCCTGTATTGCTATCTCGTCATTCTCGAAACTCACCAGCTTGGCAGCGCAGACCTCGCAAGCCATTGAATTTCGATCGAAAACGACTCATTCGGCACTCACAGCACCTAAATGGCGCTCAGGGGGAAGCTTTGTATGAGCGGCGCAGGACACTCCGTAGCGTCGCTGCCTTCATCGAACCGTAGCGTCGCTGCCTTCATCGAATGAGACCGCACCGGAACCAGCTTCTGCGCCGAAGCAGATTCGATCTGGCGCGTTTCCGATTCAGGTCAGCCCGAAAATGTCGAT
>VFQM010000226.1_pt1 | contig 68744 bp, 62 predicted proteins | sample 3512391 | NCBI WGS metagenome assembly VFQM01 (sample SAMN10412369, study PRJNA504923) | tailings metagenome | isolation source: Replicate 1 from Balatoc abandoned mine | place: Philippines | reverse complement strand
GCTCGCCACCCAGGCAGGCGCGGCGCGACTCCACATATCAAAGAAGTCCACGTTCGGCCAGCGACACCACCTGCCCGCGGCCGACGATCATGTGGTCCAGCACCCGCACGTCCACCAGCGCCAACGCGGTCTTGAGCGTGGCCGTCAGGTACTCGTCGGCGCGCGAGGGCTCGGCCACGCCCGACGGGTGGTTGTGCGCCAGGATCACCGCCGCCGCGTTGTGCGCCAGCGCCGCCTTGACCACCTCGCGCGGGTAGACGCTGGTCTGCGTCAGCGTGCCCTGGAACAGTTCGCGCAGCACGATCAGCCGGTGCTGGCCATCGAGGAACAGCACCGCGAACACCTCCTGCGGCCGGCCCGCGAGCTGCAGCGCCAGGTAGTCCTTGACCTTCTGCGGCGCGTCGAACACCGGCCGCTCGGCCATCTGCTGCGCCAGCGCGCGGCGCGCCAGCTCCGCCACCGCGGCCAGCTCCGCCGCCTTCGCCGGGCCCAGGCCCTTGACCTCGGACAACTCCGCCGCACCCGTGTGCAGCAGGCCGCCGAAGCCGCCGCAGCGGTCCAGCACGTCCTGCGCCAGCGTGAACACGTCGCGCCCCTTCAGCCCGGTGCGCAGCAGCAGGGCCAGCAGCTCGGTGTCGGCCAGTGCACCGGCGCCGCGGGCCAGCAGCTTCTCGCGCGGGCGCTGGTCGGCAGGCAACTGCTTCGGTCCCATGGGTTCGCTGCCGTTCGGAAGGGGGTCGGCGAGGGGGGTTTCGTAGAATGCGGGCCCAGTCTATCCGCGAGCCCGTCCGCGAGTTGCTCCGCGCCGGAAACCCCCGTGAACATCGTCCAGCCCGGGTCCTTCCTGACCCTGCACTACCGCCTCAGCGGCCCGGACGGCGCCGACGTGGTCTCCACCTTCGGCGACAAGCCGGCCACGCTGTCGCTCGGCGCCGGCCAGCTGGCGCCGGCCATCGAGGCCCTGCTGCTGGGCCTGCCCGAGGGCGCGCACCAGCGCTTCGAGCTGCCCCCCGGCGCCGCCTTCGGCGAGCGCAACCCCGAGCTGCTGCAGCGCGTCAAGCTCTCGCTGCTGCGCGAGCTGGGCGACCCCGATGCCGACTACGGCGTCGGTGACGTGGTGCAGTTCCCCACGCCCGACGGGCAGGGTGCCTATGCCGGCGTCGTGCGCGAGACGGGCGACGACTGGCTGCTCTTCGACTTCAACCACCCGCTCGCCGGCCAGCCCGTGCGTTTCGAGGTCCAGCTGCTGGGGGTCCTGTGAACACCGATGCAACGCTCCAGGAAGTGGTGCTGGCCGAGCCGCGCGGCTTCTGCGCCGGCGTCGACCGTGCCATCGAGATCGTCGAGCGCGCGCTGCAGCGCTTTGGCGCGCCCATCTACGTGCGCCACGAGATCGTGCACAACACCTACGTCGTGGCCGACCTCAAGGCCAAGGGCGCCATCTTCATCGAGGACCTGGCCGACGTGCCGCCCGGCGCCACGCTGGTGTTCAGCGCCCATGGCGTCAGCCAGGCCGTGCGCAAGGAGGCCGCCGAGCGCGGCTTCCAGGTCTTCGACGCCACCTGCCCGCTGGTGACCAAGGTGCACGTGGAGGTGGCCAAGCTCGCCAAGGAAGGCTACGAGTTCCTGATGATCGGCCACAAGGGGCACCCCGAGGTCGAGGGCACGATGGGCCAGCTCAGCGACGGCATCTACCTGGTGGAGGACGTGGCCGATGTCGGCCGCGTGCAGCCGCGCGGCGACAAGCTCGCCGTGGTGACGCAGACCACCCTCAGCGTGGACGACGCGGCCGAGATCCTGGCCGCGGTGAAGGCGCGCTTTCCGCACGTGCGCGAGCCCAAGAAGCAGGACATCTGCTACGCCACGCAGAACCGGCAGGACGCGGTGAAGCTGCTGGCCCCGGCGGTGGACATCGTCATCGTCGTCGGCAGCCCCACCAGCAGCAACAGCAACCGCCTGCGCGAGCTGGCGCAGCGCCTGGGCACGCCGGCGTACATGGTGGACGCCGCCGAGGACCTGCAGCCCGGTTGGTTCGACGGCCGCCAGCGCGTGGGCCTGACGGCCGGCGCCTCGGCGCCCGACGTGCTGGTGCAGCAGGTGATCGTGCGCCTGCGCGAGCTGGGGGCCACCACCGTGCGCAAGATGGACGGCGTCACCGAGACCGTGCACTTCCCGCTGCCGCGTGGCCTGGGCGACCGCAGCATGGCCGAGGCCGCCGCGGCCGGCGCCGCGGGCACGGCGCCCGTCCGATCCTGACGCGGCGCCCGCCCGCCAGCCCGCCCGCCCCGGCCGCAGCGCCCGCCGCCGCAGCCGCCGCACCAGATTCCCCGGAGACCTCCATGCTCGACATCAACCTCCTGCGCCGCGACCTCGACGGCGTGGTCGCCCAGCTGCAGCGGCGCAAGAACCCGCAGCCCTTCCTCGACGTGCCGCGCTTCCAGGCCCTGGAGGCCGAACGCAAGCAGATCCAGACCGCCACCGAGCAGCTGCAGGCGCGCCGCAACAGCCTGAGCAAGCAGATCGGCATCGCCAAGGGCAAGGGCGAGGACGCCTCGGCGCTGATGGCCGAGGTGGGTGGCATCGCCGACGGCATGAAGGCCGGCGCCGACCGCCTGGCGCAGATCCAGGACGAGCTGCAGCACATGCTGATGCAGCTGCCCAACCTGCCGCAGGCCGACGTGCCCGACGGCGGCGACGAGACCGGCAACCGCGAGGTGCGCCGCTGGGGCACGCCGCGGGCCTTCGACTTCGCCGTCAAGGACCACGTGGACCTGGGCGCACCGCTGGGCCTGGACTTCGACACCGGCGTGAAGCTGGCCGGCGCGCGCTTCAGCTTCCTGCGCGGGCCGGCGGCGCGGCTGCACCGCGCGCTGGCGCAGTTCATGCTGGACATGCAGACCACGCGGCATGGCTACACCGAGTGCTGGACGCCCTACATCGTCAACCGCGAGATCCTCGAGGGCACGGGGCAGTTGCCCAAGTTCAAGGAGGACATGTTCTGGGTCTCCCGGGGTGGCGACGAGACCCAGCCCGAGCAGTACCTCATCAGCACCAGCGAGATCAGCCTCACGAACACCGTGCGCGAGCAGATCCTGGACGCCGCGCAGCTGCCCATCCGCCTCACCGCGCACAGCCCCTGCTTCCGCAGCGAGGCCGGCAGCGCCGGCCGCGACACGCGCGGCATGATCCGCCAGCACCAGTTCGACAAGGTCGAGATGGTGCAGGTCACGCGCCCCGAGGACAGCGCCGCCGCGCTGGAGCAGATGGTGGGCCACGCCGAGGCCGTGCTGCAGGCGCTGGAGCTGCCCTACCGCGTGGTGCTGCTGTGCACCGGTGACATGGGTTTCGGCGCCAGCAAGACCTACGACCTGGAGGTGTGGCTGCCGGCGCAGGACACCTACCGCGAGATCAGCAGCTGCAGCGACTGCGGGCCCTTCCAGGCCCGCCGCATGATGGCGCGGTACCGCAACGCCGCCGGCAAGCCCGAGTTCGTGCACACGCTCAACGGCTCGGGGCTGGCCGTGGGCCGGGCGCTGGTGGCCGTGCTGGAGAACCACCAGCAGCCCGACGGCAGCATCGCCGTGCCGGCGGCGCTGCGGCCCTGGCTGGGCGGCGCCGAGGTGCTGCGGCCGTGACCCCGCAGGCCCTGGCCGATGCCCTGGTGGCGGCGCGTGCGCAGGGCCGGCCGGCCACGCTGCCGCCGGGGCTGGCCCTGGACACCGCGTGGCAGGTCTCCGCGCTGGCGGCGCAGCGCCTGGCCGCTGCCGGCCGCGTGCCGCGCGGCTGGAAGATCGGCTTCACCAACCGCGGCATCTGGCCGCGCTACGGCGTGCACCAGCCGATCTGGGGCCGCGTGTGGGACGACACGCTGAGCCTGCTGGACGGCACCGAGGCCACGCTGTCGCTGGCCGGCCTGGTGGCGCCGCGCCTGGAGCCGGAGATCGTGTTCGCCTTCGCCCGCGCGCCCGAGCCGGACATGGACGAGGCCGCGCTGGCCGGCTGCATGGCCTGGGTGGCGCATGGCATCGAGATCGTGCACACGCACATTGGCTGGCAGTTCGACGGGCCGGCCGGTCCGGTGGCCGACTTCGGCCTGCACGGCCGCCTCGTCGTCGGCCCGCGGCGGCCCCTGACCGACTTCACGGCCCCGGCCGGTGATCTGGCGGCGCTGACGCTGGACCTGTCGCGCGGCGACACCGTGGTCGATCGCGGACAGGGCGCGGCCGTGCTCGATGGCCCGCTGAGCGCCCTGCGCGCCTGGCTGCAGGCCATGGCCGAGCAGACGCCCGGGGTGCGCGTGCAGGCCGGCGAGGTGGTGACCACCGGCACCCTCACCGACGCCTGGCCCGTGGCGCCGGGCGAGACCTGGCGCACGCAGCCGGGCGATCCGCGGCTGCCGGGTCTGGCCATTCGCTTCACGGTGTGAGCTAGAATCTGGAGCTTCGCTGGCGGGTGACCGCCGCCAGCGTCTGGAGAGGTGGCAGAGTGGTCGAATGCACCGGATTCGAAATCCGGCGTACTGGTCATCCAGTACCGAGGGTTCGAATCCCTCCTTCTCCGCCAGGATCAAACGCAAAGGCCGCCTTCGGGCGGCCTTTGCGTTGTGCGGGGCCGGCGCCCCTGCGCGGGCGCTTCCGGCCGGCCCTGCCCACGGCGTCTGCCGCGTGGCCCCGGCCTCAGCGCACCGCCAGCCAGATCTCGTTGCGGCGCAGGAACCACGGCGTCATCGGGCCGTTGTAGCGGGCCCAGACCGGCTCGCCGTCGGTCTGCACGCCGGCGGCGGCGAGGGTGGCGCGCAGGGCGGCCAGGTGCTCGTCGTAGTTCGCCTGCGACCAGGTGCCGGAATAGCGGATCACGGCCCAGGTGGCGGCCGGTTCCTCGCGCAGGCGCACCCGCGGGTCCAGCGGCTCGGGCGCGGTGGCCAGCGTCACCTCGCGCGGCAGCACGAACTGCACCCGCGTGGCGCCCCCGGCCGCGGTCTGCGTGACCGGGGCCGTCATCGCCATCTTCACCGGGGCGGCGGTCTGCGTGACCGGCGCGGTCATCTCGAGTTTCCGTTCCCCCTTGTTCTTGCCGAAGATGTAGCCGGCCAGGATCGGGAAGGCCTGGTTGCCGGCATCGGCGGCACCCGCCTCCAGCACCACCTCGGCGACCACGTAGGGGGCATAGCGCCGCAGCTCCGTGCGCTCGTCGATCTGCCGCAGCAGCTCGTGCCGCGGCTCCTCGATGGCGACGGCCAGGCCGGGGAACAGGGCGACGAGCAGCAGCGAGATCCAGCGTGTCATGCCCGGGAGCTTACGGTGCCGGCACCGGCGCTGCCGGCGGCAGGGGCTTGTCGCACGGCGCTGCCGCTTCCCGGCACCGGTGTCGGCCCGCCAGAACCGATCCGCATTGATCGAGAGCAATAGCGGCAAGCCTGATGTGGAGATGATGTTCGCCAAAGGGTTGGCCTGGGGCCGGGCCCGAGCGGCGAGCACGGAGAGATCCATGGTCAGCAGCGCGCCGGAGCGGGGCAGCCCCCGTCCTGATCGCATCGTCAAGCCGGCGGCGGCAGGCGCCGAGGGGCCGGCGTTCGCCAGCGCCGGCGCAGCCTTCGACTGGGCGCAGGTGCGCGCGGGGCTGGACGGTCTGCCGGGGGGCGGCCTGAACATCGCGCACGAGGCGGTCGACCGGCACGTGGCCCACGGTCGCGGCGACCGGGTCGCGATCCGCTGGCGTGGCAAGGCCGGCGCGCGGCGCGAGCTGCGCTATGCCGACCTGGCCGACGGCACCAGCCGTGTCGCCAACGCCCTGGCGGCGCTGGGCGTGCAGCCGGGCGAGCGGGTGTTCGTGCTGCTGGGCCGGGTGCCGGAGCTCTACCTGTCGGTGCTGGGCGGGCTGAAGGCACGCTGCGTGGTCAGCCCGCTGTTCTCGGCCTTCGGGCCGGAGCCCATTGCCACCCGTTGCGAGATGGGTGACGCGCGCGTGATCGTCACCACGCCGGAGCTCTACGCGCGCAAGCTGCGCGGCCTGCGCGAGCGCCTGCCCGGGCTGGAGCACGTGATTCTGGTGGGCGACGACCCCGGCGCCGCCGGCATGGCGGGCGAGGCGGGCGTGCACCACTGGGCCACCCTGGTCGACACCGCCTCGCCCGCGCACGTGATCGGGCCCACCGACGCGGAGACCGTGTCGCTGCTGCACTTCACCAGCGGCACCACCGGCCGGCCCAAGGGCGCCGTGCACGTGCACGGCGCGGTGGTCATGCATGCGGCCACCGCGCGCCTGGCGCTGGACCTGCGGGAGGGCGATGTGTTCTGGTGCACCGCCGACCCCGGCTGGGTCACCGGGACCAGCTACGGGATCATCGCCCCGCTGGTGGCCGGCGTCACCAGCGTGGTGGTGGAGGCGGAGTTCGATGCGCCCGCCTGGATGGACGTGCTGGAGCAGGAGCGGGTGAACGTCTGGTACACCGCGCCCACGGCCATCCGCATGCTGATGCGCGTGGGCCTCGACGTGCTGCGTGGCCGCGACTTCTCCGCGCTGCGCTTCATGGCCAGCGTGGGCGAGCCGCTGAACCCCGAGGCCGTGTGGTGGGGGCTGGAGGCCTTCGGCCTGCCCTTCCACGACAACTGGTGGCAGACCGAGACGGGCGGCATCGTGATCGCCAACACGGCGGGGCAGGACATCAAGCCGGGCTCGATGGGCCGGCCGCTGCCGGGCATCACGGCGGCCATCGCGCGGCGCACGGCCAACGGTCGCGTGCTGCTGATCGACACGCCCGACACCGAGGGCGAGCTGGTGCTGCGCGCACCCTGGCCGTCGATGATGCGCGGCTACCTGCACGAGGACGAGCGCTACCGCCGCTGCTTTGCCGACGGCTGGTACTTCAGCGGCGACCTCGCCATGCGCGACGTCGACGGCTACTACTGGTTCGTCGGCCGCGCCGACGACGTGATCAAGTCGGCCGGCCACCTGATCGGGCCGTTCGAGGTGGAGAGCGCGCTGATGGAGCATCCGGCGGTGGCCGAGGCCGGCGTCATCGGCGTGCCCGACGCCACCGTGGGCGAGGTGGTCAAGGCCTTCGTCGCGCTCAAGCCCGGCTTCGAGCCCGGCGAGGCGCTGCTGCGCGAGTTGCTGGGCCATGCGCGCAAGCGGCTGGGCGCGGCGGTGGCGCCCAAGGCCATCGAGTTCCGCGCCAACCTGCCGCGCACGCGCAGCGGCAAGATCATGCGGCGGCTGCTGAAGGCGCGTGAACTGGGCCTGCCGGAGGGCGACCTGTCCACCCTCGAGTCCCCCTGAGCAGGGTCGCCGCAATGGCCAAGCTCCACCTCGACCGTGCGCACCTGCACCGGCTGTACCGCCAGATGCTGCGCATCCGGCGCTTCGAGGCGCGCTGCGTGGCGCTGTACCAGGCGCAGAAGATCCGCGGCTTCCTGCACCTCTGCGACGGCGAGGAGGCCGTTGCCGTGGGCGTGGCCGCGGCGCTGCAGCCCGGCCGCGACGCCGCGGTGGCCACCTACCGCGAGCACGGCCAGGCCCTGGCCTGGGGCGTGCCGATGGCGCCGCTGCTGGCCGAGATGCTGGGCAAGGCCGAGGGCTGCTGCCGCGGCCGTGGCGGCTCCATGCACCTGTTCAGCCGTGCCCACCGCTTCTTCGGCGGCAACGCCATCGTCGGCGGCGGCCTGCCGCTGGCCGCCGGCATCGCGCTGGCCGACCAGCGTCTGCGGCCGGGGGCCGTCACCGCCTGCTTCTTCGGCGAGGGGGCGGTGGGCGAGGGCGCCTTCCACGAGACCATGAACCTGGCGGCGTTGTGGAAGCTGCCGCTGCTCTTCGTCTGCGAGAACAACCTGTATGCCATGGGCGTGCCGCTGGCCCAGGGCGAGGTGGAGACCGACATCTGGCGCAAGGCCCGGGCCTACCGCATGCCGGCGGTGCAGGTCGACGGCATGGACCCGGTGCAGGTGGAGGCCGCCGCACAGGGCGCGGTGCAGGCCATCCGCGAGGGTGGCGGCCCGCAGTTCCTGGAGGCGCGCACCTACCGCTTCCGCGCCCACTCGATGTTCGACACCCAGGCCTACCGCTCGCGCGAGGAGGTGGAAGGCTGGAAGCACCGCGACCCGATCCCGCGGCTGCACGACTGGATGCTCGCCGGCCACCTGATCACGCCGGCCCAGGTGCAGGCCCTGGAGGCGGAGGTGGCGGCGGAGCTCGACGAGGCCGAGGCCTTTGCCGAGGCCGGCACGCTGGAGCCGCTGGAGGATCTGGAGCGCTTCGTGCTCATGCCGCGCGTGGTGCAGGACGACGACGGCGCGCCGGGTGCGCCGGGTGCGCCGGGCGCCGCCGCGGGGGCGGCGGGATGACCGGCGTCACCCCCCCAGCCGCCGGCGACACCGGCCCGCAGCGCCTGACCTACCGCGAGGCCTGCCGGCAGGCCATCCGCGAGGCGCTGCAGCGCGACCCGCGGGCCTTCGTGCTGGGCGAGGACGTGGGCCGCTACGGCGGCTGCTACGCCGTCACCAAGGGCCTGCTGGAGGAGTTCGGCCCGGCGCGCATCGTGGACACGCCGCTGGCGGAGAACGGCTTCACCGGGCTGGCCGTGGGCGCGGCCGTGGCCGGGCTGCGTCCCATCCTCGAGATCATGACCTGCAACTTCAGCCTGCTGGCGCTGGACCAGATCATGAACAGCGCGGCCACGCTGGCGCACATGAGCGGCGGCCAGTTCGCGGTGCCGCTGGTGATCCGCATGGCCACCGGCGGCGGCCGCCAGCTGGCGGCGCAGCACTCGCACAGCCTGGAGGGCTGGTATGCGCACATCCCGGGGCTGAAGGTGGCGGTGCCGGCCACGGTGGAGGATGCGCGCCACATGCTGGCCGCCGCGATGGCCGACCCCAACCCGGTGCTGATCTTCGAGCATGTGGTGCTCTACAACGCCGAGGGCGAGCTCGACCCGGGCGTCACCGCCGTCGACCTGGACCGGGCCCGCGTGCACCGTCCGGGCCGCGACGTGACGCTGGTGACCTACGGCAACGGCCTGCCCAAGTGCCTGGCCGCGGCCGACGTGCTGGCCGGCGACGGCGTGCAGGCCGAGGTGATCGACCTGCGCATGCTGCGGCCGCTGGACATGGGCACCGTGGTCGCGTCGGTGGCGCGCACGCGGCGGGTGGTCGTGGTCGACGAGGGCTGGCGCAGCGGCTCGGTCTCCGCGGAGATCGCCGCCCGCCTGTCCGAGCAGGCGCTGTACGAGCTCGACGCGCCGGTGCAGCGCGTGTGCAGCCGCGAGGTGCCGCTGCCCTATGCGGCGCATCTGGAGGCCGCCGCACTGCCCTCGGTGGACGGCATCGTGGCCGCGGTGCGGGCCATCGTGCCGCCCGGCGCGGCGGCGCGCTGAGGGGGCCGGCGATGGCGTCCTTCACGATGCCCGCCCTGGGCGCCGACATGGAGACCGGCAAGGTCGTCCAGTGGTGCGTGGCGCCGGGCGCACGCGTCAAGCCGGGCGACGTGGTCGCGGTGGTGGAGACGCACAAGGGCGCCATCGACGTGGAGTGCTTCCTCGAGGGCGTGATCGGCGACATGGTGCCGCCGGGCGTGGAACTGCCGGTGGGCGCGGTGCTGGCGCAGGTGCGCGCCGAAGGCGAGCCGGCTGCCGTGCCTGCCGCCACCCCGCCGCCGGCCGTGCCCGCGGCACCGGCGCCCCCGGTGCCAGCGGCCGGATCTCCCGCGCCGGCGGGCGCTCCGCCGCAGCCCGCCGGCCGCCCGCGCGTGAGCCCGGCGGCGCGCCGCCGGGCGGCCGAGCTCGGGGTCGACGCCGAGGCGCTGCACGGGCAGGGCGCCGACGGGGCGGTCGTGCGGGCCGATGTGGAGCGGGCCGCCGCGCCCGCCGCGGCCGGGCCGGCGGCCCCGGTGCATCGCCCGGCCGGCGGCGCCTTCGACCCGGCGCAGATGCGCCAGGCCATCGCCGCGGCCATGGGCCGCTCCAAGCGCGAGATCCCGCACTACTACCTCGACCATACCATCGACTTCGCGGTGGCGCAGGCCTGGCTGGACGCCTGGAACGCGGCCCGCGAGCCCGCCGGGCGGCTGCTGCCGGCGGCGCTGCTGCTCAAGGCCTGCGCGCGCGCCCTCACGGCGGTGCCGCAGCTCAATGGCTTCTGGGAGGGCGACCGCTTTCGCCCCGGCCCGGGCATCCACGTGGGATGGGCGGTGGCGCTGCGCGGCGGCGGCCTGGTGGCGCCCGCGGTGCACCACGCCGACCGGCTACCGCTGCCGGCGCTGATGGCCGCGCTGCGCGACCTCGTCCAGCGCGCGCGCAGCGGCGGCCTGCGCAGCAGCGAGCTCACCGACGCCACCGTCACCGTCACCAGCCTGGGCGAGCGCGGGGCCGAGCGCGTGCTGGGCATCATCGTGCCGCCCCAGGTGGCGATCGTCGGTTTCGGCCGCGTGGCGCTGCGGCCGGCGGTGGTGGACGGCCAGGTCGTGGCGCGGCCGCTGGTGGGCGTGTCGCTGGCGGCCGACCACCGCGCCAGCGACGGCCACCTCGGCAGCCGGCTGCTGGCGGAGATCGACCGCGCGCTGCAGGCCCCCGAGACCCTGTGAACCGGAGCCCCCCGATGACCGAACCCGAGATCCGCGCGCTGGCCGCCGAGGTGCTGGCCGGCATCGCGCCCGAGGCCGACCTGGCCGGCGTGGGCGACACCGAGGACCTGCGCGAGGCGCTGGACCTCGACTCGATGGACTTCCTGAACTTCGTGATCGCGCTGGCCGAGCGCAGCGGCCACGCCATCCCCGAGGCCGACACGGCGCGCCTGGCCACGCTGCGGGGCCTGGTCGACTACATGGCGCAGTGAACGCGCGCGCGTCGAAGGGCCTGATCGCCGCCCGTCAGGCCCGCCGCTGGAAGCGCCAGGCGCCGTCGTCGCCCAGCGTGACCTGCAGTTCGCCAAGGGCCCGCAGGTGGTTCAGGTGCGCCACCGTCTCGCCGGTGGCCAGGCCGAGCACCTCGCTGCGCGCGTCGATGGGCCGCGCGAACAGGGCGCCGAACAGGTCCATCACCCGCCGTGGCTCGGCCAGGCTGCGGCGCAGGCGCTGCAGCCCCTTGGCGTGGCCGCTGGCCAGGCGGTCCAGCCGCGCGTGCAGGCCGGTGAAGGGCTCGCCGTGTGCCGGCAGCACCAGCAGGCTGTCGGGCAGCGTGCCGCGCAGCGTGGAGATCGAGGCCAGCCACTCGCCCAGCGGGTCGGCATCGGGCTCGGTGGGGAACACCGAGACGTTCGACGAGATGCGCGGCAGCACCTGGTCGCCGGAGATCATGAGGCCGAGCGCGTCGCACACCAGGCAGGCATGCTCCGGCGAATGGCCGCGGCCCACCACCACGCGCCAGTCGTGCGCGCCGATGGCCAGCCGCTCGCCGTCGACGATGCGGCGCACGCTGTCGGGCAGGGCATGCAGGTACTTGCCGAAGCTGCCGAAGCGCGCGCGGTAGGTGTCCAGCGCCTCCTCCGGCCAGCCGCAGCGGCGGTAGAAGCGGATCGCGTCTTCCGGGGCCTCGCGGCCGGTGTCGGCGGCGAGCGTGCGGCACATCAGGTACTCCTCGCGCGTCATCCACAGCCGCGCGTCGTGCTTGCGCGTCAGCCAGCCGGCCATGCCCATGTGGTCGGGGTGCATGTGGGTGGCCAGCACGCGCGTCACCGGCCGCCCGGCCAGCGGCCCGTCGGCGGCCAGCAGCGCGCGCCAGGCGGCCAGCACCTCGGGCGTCTGCGTGCCGGTGTCCACGATGGCCCAGCCGTCGCCGTCGTCCAGCGCCCACAGGTTGATGTGGTCCAGTGCGAAGGGCAGCGGCATGCGCAGCCACAGCACGCCCGGGCGCACCTCGCGCGCCTGGCCGGGGGCGGGCGGGGGACCCAGCGGGTACTGCAGGGCCTCGGCCGCGGCGGGCTCGGGCGGGGGCGGTTCGGGCGCGATCTCTGGGGTGGCGGGGGTGCTCATTGGGCAGCGAGCTTACGCGCCGCGACTGCAAATCGTTGCACTCGGCCGGTCCTCGCCGTGCGGTGGCGGTGCGTTGTCGTGCCATGTCCACACCGGTGATGGAGCCGTCACGATGAAGCAAGTCGCCACCGCCTGCCTCGCCCTGGCCCTGCTGGCCGCCAGCGGCCACGCCCTGGCCCAGGACGCCACCCCCGCCGCCACCCCGGCCGCCACCCCGGCCGCCACCCCCGCCGGGACCCCCGCCGGGACCCCCGCCGCGACCCCCGCCCGTGAGGCCGCACGCGAACGCCTGCAGCAGATGATCCCGGAGGAGCGCGCCGCGGCCAAGGCGAAGATGCGCGAGCGCTGGGAGTCGATGACGCCCGAGCAGCGCGAGGCCGCGAAGAAGCGGCTCGCCGAGCGCCGCGCCGATGCGCCAGGGCGCCCGCCGCAGACCGGCGCCGGTGTACCCCCGGCGGCGCCGGCGGCCAGCGCCGCGCGCTGATCGGCAGGCCCCGCCCGCCACACCCCGACCCGGGTGCCTGCCCCGGGCATGGGGCCGCCGGCGCACGGGGCACAATACCCACGTGCGGACTCCCGTTCCCATCCCCGCCACCGTGCGCGCCGCCCTGCGCCCGGGGGCGTCGCTGCTGCTGTGCGCTGCTGCGGCGCTGGCTGCCGGCTGCGCCACGCGCGCGGCCGACGTGCAGCCGCTGGCGGTGGACCCCGAGCCCTTCCGCCCCTGGTCCTGCAGCCGGCTGCAGGACGAGATGGACCGCGTGCAGCAGCGCGCCGTGGAGCTGTCCTGGATCGTCGACGAACGGGCCGGCCAGCACGTGGTGGCGCTGGGCGTCGGGCTGGCGGTGTTCTGGCCGGCACTGCTGGCGATGCGGCCCGACGGAGAGGAATCACGCGCGCTCGCCGCGCTGAAGGGGCGCTACGAGGCACTGCACAGCGCGGCCCGGCTCAACGGCTGTCCGCCGGTGCGCTCGGAGATGCCGCCGGAGCGGGCTGCGGCCATGCCGGTGCTGCCCGGCGAGCGCCTGGTCTACGAGGAGCGTGCCACGCCGCGCGACCCGCTGCGCACGCTGAACCTGTCGATGCAGACGCTGCGGCGCGACGAGATCGAGTTCGTCACCGACGCCGTGGGGGCGCCCGTGCGCTGGCGGCAGGACCTGGCGGGCAACGTCATCGAGGCGCCGCCCGGCGTCGTGGTGTGGCACCGGCTGCTGCGCGCCGGCATGTCGCTGGGCGACGTGCTGGCCGGCGAGATGCAGTTCGCCGGCGACGAGGTGCTGCGCGCCCGCGTGCGCGGCCAGGTGGTGGCCGTGGGCCCGCAGACGATCGCCGGGCGCGCCTTCGATGCCGCGGTGATCGAACTCTACGGCGACGTGCCGCAGGGCGAGCTGTGGACGCGGCTGGACGGCGCCCTCGTCGTCGACCGCCGCAGCGGCGTGCTGCTGCGGCTGGACCTGCGCAGCGCGCAGCCGCTGTTCCAGCTGCAGCGGCGCCTGGTGCGCGTGGAGCCCGCGCCCGGGTCCTGACGGGGCCGGCCTGTCGCCGCTGGTGCCGGCGCCGGCCCGGGCCGATACCCCTTCACGCATCTTTACCGCCGGGGCATGGCCTCGATACCCACCGGGCACACCATGGGCACATCCGCAGCCTGACCCTGGAGCCCCCGATGAGCCCGACCGCACGCACCCTCCACCCCTCGATGCGCCGCCTGCTGGCGCTGGCCACGCTGGCCACCGCCGGCGCCGTGGCCCTGCCCGCGGCCGCCGCGCCCGGCATGGGCGTGCACGGCGAAGGCCGCACCGGCGCCGGCATGAGCCGCATGCTGGAGAAGGCCGGCGCCAGCCCCGAGCAGCGCAGCCAGATCGAGCAGATCATGAACGGCGCGCGCCAGGACATGCGCGCCCAGAATGAGCAGCAGCGCGCCCTGCAGACGCAGATGCGCCAGCAGTTTGCCCAGCCCACCGTGGACGAAGCCGCGGTGGAAGCACTGCGCCAGCAGATGCTGGCCCTGCACGACGCCCGCAGCCAGCGCATGACGCAGGCCATGCTGGAGGCCAGCCGCGTGCTCAGCGCCGAGCAGCGCCAGCAGCTCTCGGCCCTGATGGCCCAGCGCGGCCAGCGCGGCGAGCGCGGCATGCAGGGCGAACGCGGGCACCGCCACGGCGGCTGAGCGCGCCGCGCTATTCTCGACACTCCTCCGGCCTGCAGCGCAGGCCTTCGCCCCGGGGGGCCGGTTCAGGGCCGGCACCGGGGCGCTTTTGCGTGGTGCCCGAGCCGCCCTGTTCCCGGTCCGCCCTGACGCTGCCTGCCATGAACCTGCCCCGCCTGCTGCTGATCGACGACGACGCCCGGCTCACCACCATGCTGGGCGACTACCTGCGCCGCAACGGCTTCGAGGTCGAGGCGGCCGGCTCGCTGGCGGCCGGCCGCGAGCGCCTGGCCCAGGCCGCCTACGACGCGCTGCTGCTCGACCTGATGCTGCCCGACGGCGACGGCCTGGAGCTCACGCGCGAGCTGCGCGCGCAGGCGCGCACGCGCCGGCTGCCGCTGCTGATGCTCACCGCGCGCGGCGAGCCCACCGACCGCATCGTCGGCCTGGAGCTGGGCGCCGACGACTACCTGCCCAAGCCTTTCGAGCCGCGCGAGTTGCTCGCGCGCGTGAAGGCGCTGCTGCGCCGCGCCGCGCCCGAGCCTGCGGCCGACGACGTGCTGCGCTTCGGCCGCCTGGAGATCGACCTGGGCGCGCGCCAGGCGCGCCTGGACGGCAAGCCCTGCGACCTGACCGGGCACCAGTTCGACCTCCTGGTGGTGCTGGCGCGCTCGCCGGGCCGCGTGCTCACGCGCGACCAGATCATGGACGCGCTCAAGGGCCACCCGCTGGAGGCCTTCGACCGCAGCATCGACGTGCACGTCTCGCGCATCCGCGCCGTGATCGAGGACGACCCGAAGAACCCCAAGCGCGTGCTCACCGTGCGCGGCAGCGGCTACGTCTTCGCGCGCAAGCAGGACGCCGACTGATCGCCGGCTGAATCCCGGGCCTGCCGCACCGTGCGTTCGCTCTACCTGCGCATCTGGCTGACCGTGGTCGCCGCGCTGGCGCTGTTCGCCGCCGTGACCGGCTGGCTGGTGCAGCGCCACCTCGACGACGAGCGCGCGCGCATCGAGGCCTCGCTGCGCGAGCGCATCGGTGCCTGGGGCGACCTGATGCAGCGCTCCATGCCGGGCGTGGACGCGCCGCTGGACGAGCAGGCCGCGGCCGTGCACGCATGGTCGGAGCGGCTGCGCCTGCCGATGGCGCTGGAGGACGTGGACGGCAGCCGCATCGCCGCGTCGGACAGCTTCGTGCGGCGCGAGAACGACCTGTCGCTGCCTTTCCGCCGCATGCTGCCGGTGGCCTTCGACGACGGCCGAACGCTGTGGATCATGCAGCCGAGAACGCCGCGGCGCCTCGGGGCGCCGGCCTTCGGCGGCGACGGCCCGCCCGGCCCGCCGCCGCTGCGCGCGCCGCCCGGCCCCTGGGCGGGGCTGGAGGTGGGTGCGCTGCCCGGGGTGCCGCAGGGCGTCACGCTGCTGGCGCTGCTGGCGGTGCTGTTCGCGGCCGTGGCCGCGGGCGCCTTCCCCGTGGTGCGCCGGCTCACGCGGCGGCTCGAGGCGCTGAAGCAGGGCGTGGAGGCCTTCGGCGCCGGCGACCTGCACCGCCGCGTGCCCGAGGACGGCCGCGACGAGGTGGCCGCGCTGGCGGCCAGCTTCAACCGCTCGGCCACCCGCATCGAGGCGCTGCTGCGCGCCCACCAGAGCCTGCTGGCCAACGCCAGCCACGAGCTGCGCTCGCCGCTGGCGCGCCTGAAGATGGCGCTGGCCATGCTGGACGACGCACCCGCGGCGGAGCGGGCCGCGCTGCAGGCGGAGATCCGCACCAACATCGGCGAGCTCGATGCGCTGGTGGAGGAGGTGCTGCTGGCCAGCCGTCTGGACACCGCGGCGCCGGAGCCCGCGCCTGCGCCCGAGCCGGTGGACCTGCTCGGCCTGGCCGCCGAGGAAGCGGTGCGCGTGCAGGCCGAGGTGGCCGGCGACAGCCTGCTCGTGCGCGGCGAGGAGCGGCTGCTGCGCCGTGCGGTGCGCAACCTGCTGGAGAACGCGCGCCGCTACGGCGGCAGCGTGGTGGAGGTGAGCGTCGAGCGCGAGGGCGGCGAGGCCGTCGTGCGCGTGGCCGACCGCGGGCCCGGGGTGCCCGAGCCCTACCGGGAGCGCATCTTCGAGCCCTTCTTCCGCCTGCCGGGGCACGCCGAGCGCGAGGGCGGCGTGGGCCTGGGCCTGGCGCTGGTGCGGCAGATCGCGCAGCGCCACGGCGGCCGGGTGGACTGCGCCGCGCGCGACGGCGGCGGCAGCGTGTTCAGCCTTCGCCTGCCGATGGCCTGACCGGCGCGCCGCTGCGGCGCAGCGCATGCGCCATCAGGGGCACCAGGCCGAAGGCGGCCAGCCACAGCCCGCCGGCGGCGGCCACCCAGTAGCCCTCCGGGCCGCGCCAGGCCTCGGGTGCGGCGGCCCAGCCCTCGAACACCAGCCACCAGCCGCCGCCCAGGCCCAGGCCCCACAGCGAGCCGGCGTAGATGAGCATCGGCACGGTGGCGATGCGCAGCGCGCGCAGCACGAACGAGGCCACCGCCTGCACCGCGTCGGCCACGTGGAACAGCGCCACCCAGGCCAGCAGCGGCACCGCCACCGCGCGCACGGCCGCATCGCCGGTGTAGAGGCCCACCACGGCCTCGCGGCCCAGCCAGAGCAGGGCGGCCGTCGCCACCGCCAGCAGCAGCCCGAACTGCAGGCCGTGCCAGCCCAGGCGGCGGGCATCCTGCGGGTCGCGTGCGCCGATGCGCTGGGCCACCAGCGTCATCGTGGCGCTGGCCAGTGCCATCGGCATCATGAACATCAAGACCGCCAGGTTGGCGGCCACCTGGTGGCCCGCCGCCTCGGTGACGCCCAGCCGCGCGATGAACACCGCCATCAGGCTGAAGCCGCTGACCTCCACGAGGATGGACAGGCCCATCGGCACGCCCAGCCGCAGCTGCTGGCCGATGGCGCGGCGGTCCGGCGCGTCCAGGCCGCGACCGGCGAGTGCGAACGGGGCGTAGAAACGGTCCCGCCGCAGCACCGCCAGCGCCACCGCGGCCTGGGCCCACATCACCACCGCGGTGGCGATGCCGCAGCCCAGCACGCCCAGCGCCGGCAGGCCCGCCGCCGGCCAGCCGAAGACCAGCAGCGCCGACAGCGGGATCTTCGCCAGCAGCGCCGAGACCTGCAGCACCATCACCGCCTTGGGCCGCGAGATCGCCGTGTTGAAGGCGCGGTAGGCCTGCATCAGCAGCGCCGCGGGCAGCGCCACGGCCAGCGCGGCCAGGTAGCCGCGGATGCGCGCCTCCACGTCCGCTGGCGCGTCGGCCAGCGCCAGGAAAGGCTGCGGGAACAGCAGCAGCAGCGCACCCAGGGCCGACAGCGCCAGCGCGATCCACACCGCCTGGTGCAGCTGGCGCCCGGCCTGTGCGCGGTCGCCGGCGCCGAAGAGCTGGCCGACGATGGGGCCGAGGGCCAGCACCACGCCCATCATGCCGACGAACACCGTGATGTAGGCCGAGGCGCCCACCGCCAGCGCGGCCAGGTCCTCCGGCGAGCTGCGGGCCACCAGCAGCGTGTCCACGGTGGAGAAGCCCACCACCGCCAGCTGGCCCACGAAGACCGGCCAGGCCAGGTGCAGGATGCGGCGCAGGTCGGCGCGGCGGGTGCCGCTCACGACCCGGTCGCGGCGTCGAGGCGCTGCGGGTCGGGGTGGTCCTGGCCGTCGCTGCGGCGCGCGCGCTCGGCATAGCGGTTGAAGCGCCAGGCCGTGCCCTCGACGGTGATGCGTCGCCACACGGCACGCTTCTCGGCCGGGCTCATGCTCGGCCAGTGCTGCACCTCGGCGAAGCTGCGGCCGCAGCCCTTGCAGACCTCGTCGCCCTGGCTGGTGGAGCAGATGGCGATGCAGGGGGCGTCGGGCGTGGTGGCGTACCAGGCCAGCCAGGCCTCGCGGGCACGGGCCGGCATCGTGGTCTCGTCGGCCTCGGGCTGGCGGTAGTAGACCATCAGCGCATACACCTCGGCCAGTGCGCGCACCTCGGCGCAGGCGGTGATGCCGTCGGGGGAGGGCGAGCGCGCGCGCCAGTGGTTGATGGCGCTCTCGATGTCGGTGATGTGGATGCCGGCCATGGGGGCCGCGAGCATAGCGCCAGGCGGCGCCGGGTGTCGGCCCCGGGTGCCGGCCCCGGGTGCCGGCCCCGGGTGCCGGCGCCGGGTTCGGCGCGCAGTGCGCGGATCACACATCGCGACATGCGTCAGTTATGCGCAGCGCCGTGAACGATTCACGGCCATGCGGGCGGCAGCGGTCAAGGCCCGGCACGGACGGACCGACAAGGCATGCATGAGCCTGCCCGACCCCATGACGCCGCTGTCTTCCCGCTACGACGACACCCCCGAGCGTGCCGCCGAATACCTGCGGCTGGCGGTGCAGGGCATGGCGCGCCAGCCGGCGCGGCCCCACCCGTTGACCTACACCGTGTGGTACGAGCACGTGTCGGCGCGCAACGCCGCCCTGAGCGCGGAGATCGAGCCCCTGGCGGCCGCCGGCCGGCTGGACGACCGGCACACCGCGCGCCTCTTCCACACCCATGTGCTCGCGCGCGAGGAGCGGGCGGCGCGCGAGGTGTCGGCCGGCGTGCAGCAGCTGCTGGACGGCGTGGGCCGGGCGGTGGCGGTCACCGCCCAGGGCACCGAGCGTTTCGGCGATGCCCTGGAGCGCTGGCGCGACGCGGTGGACGCCGGCGAGGCGGCCGACCCGCAGCGCTGCGCGGCCATGCAGGACGACACGCGGGCCATGCGCGCCGCGGTGACGGCGCTGCAGCAGCGGCTCGAGGAGAGCCGGCGCGAGGCCCTGCGCCTGCGCGACGAGCTCGCCCGCGTGAACGACCTGGCCGAGTCCGACGCGCTGACCGGCTTGCCCAACCGGCGCAGCTTCGAGCGCCGCATGGCGGGCTGCCTGGCGGCGGGCGAGGCGGTGCACAGCCTGCTGCTCACCGACATCGACCATTTCAAGCGGGTGAACGACAGCTTCGGCCACCTGTTCGGCGACCAGGTGCTGCGCGTGGTGGCGCGCGGGCTGCAGGCCTGCGTGGGCGAAGGCGAGTGGGTGGCGCGGGTGGGCGGCGAGGAGTTCGCCATCGTCGTGCCGGCGCCGCTGCCGCAGGCCGCGGCGCTGGCCGAGCGCATCCGCGGCACCGTGGCCGGCAGCCGCATCCGGCGCCGCGACGGCGAGCCGCTGGGGCAGGTCACGGTCTCGCTGGGGGTGGCTGCACGGCGCCCGGGCGAGACGATGGAGGCCTGGTTCGAGCGCGCCGACCGCGCGCTCTATGCCGCCAAGCACGCCGGGCGCAACCGGGTGCAGCTGGCGGGCTGACGCTGTTCGGCCGGCGGTCAGCGGCCGACGGTCAGCGGCCGACGGTGGACGGCCGGAGGCGCCGGCCCGCCGGCCTCAGGCCAGCACCTGCAGCAGCCAGCGCTGCAGGTCGCGCACTTCCTCCAGGCACACCGAGTGCTCCATCGGGTAGGTCTGCCACTGCAGCGGCTGCCCGCGGGCCTGCAGCGCGTCGCGGGCGGCCTCGCCGCGCGCCAGCGGCACCACGCCGTCGCGCTCGCCATGGGCCAGGAACACCGGCGTGTCGCGGTTGGCGTCGGCGCGTTCGGCGTCGGTGCGTTCGGCCAGCGGCAGGTAGCCCGACAGGCCGGCCAGCCCGGCCAGCCGGTGCGGATAGCGCAGCCCTGCGCCCAGGGTGATGGCGCAGCCCTGCGAGAAACCGGCCAGCACGATGCGCCCGGCCGGCACGCCGCGGGCGCGCTCGCGGTCGAGCAGCGCATGCACGGCGGCCATCGAGGCGCGCAGACCGGCCTCGTCCTCGCGGCGCACGAGGTCGGCACCCAGGATGTCGTACCAGGCGCGCATCGGGTAGCCGCCGTTGATCGTCACCGGCTGCACCGGCGCGCGCGGGAACACCCAGCGCAGCGGCCCCACGGCGGCCAGGTCGAGCTCGTCGGCCAGCGAGAGGAAATCGGTGCCGTCGGCGCCCAGGCCGTGCAGCACCACCACGCTGGCGCGCGGCGCGTCGCCGGTGTGAAGCTCGATCGTCTGCAGCATGGGGGGCGGGGCCGGTGAGGGCCGGTGAGGAAGGGGAGGGCGTTCAGCCGTAGTTCAGGCCCATGGCCTCGCGCACGTCGCGCATGGTCTGGCGGGCCACGGTGCGCGCGCGCTCGGTGCCCATCTCGACGATCCAGTGCACCTGCTTGGGGTTGGCCAGGTACTGCTCGGCACGGTCGCGCCAGGGCTGCTGCTGCGCGAGGATGCCGTCGATCACCGGCTGCTTGCACTCGAGGCAGCCGATGCCGGCGCTGGTGCAGCCCTTGACCACCCAGTCCCGGGTCTCGGCGTCGCTGTAGACCTGGTGGAACTGCCACACCGGGCAGCGTGCCGGGTCGCCTGGGTCGGTGCGGCGGGCGCGCTGCGGGTCGGTGGGCATGCGCTGCACCTTCTGGCGCACCACCGCCGGATCCTCGCGCATCGCGATGGCATTGCCGTAGCTCTTGCTCATCTTCGCGCCGTCCAGGCCGGGCAGCTTGGTCACCTCGGTGTGCAGCGCCTTGGGCTCGGGCAGCACCGTCTGGCCGCCGCCGCGCAGGTGGCCGAGCAGGGTCTCGGTGTCGGCCTCGGCCCAGCCCTCCAGCGCCGCGGCGGCCTTGCGCACCACGGCTTCACCCTTGGCCAGCGCCTCGGCGCTGCCGGTCTCGCCGAAGGCCTTGCGCTGGCGCTCGAAGTAGCGCTGGTCGTCCTTGGGCAGGCGCGCCAGCGCGGCGGCAGCCTGGGCCTCGAAGCCCTTGTGGCGGCCGTACAGGTGGTTGAAGCGGCGCGCCACCTCGCGCGTGAGCTCCACGTGCGAGGCCTGGTCCTCGCCCACCGGCACGTAGGCGGCCTTGTAGATCAGGATGTCGGCCGCCTGCAGCAGCGGGTAGCCCAGGAAGCCGTAGGTCGCGAGGTCGCGGTCCTTGAGCTTCTCCATCTGGTCCTTGTAGGTCGGCACACGCTCCAGCCAGCCCAGCGGCGTGCCCATGGCCAGCAGCGTGAACAGCTCGGCGTGCTCCGGCAGGCGGCTCTGGATGAAGATGGTGGACTTCTCCGGGTCCAGGCCCGCGGCGATCCAGTCGATGACCATGTCGTAGACGTAGCGCTCCATCACGTCGCGCTCTTCGTAGTGCGTGGTCAGCGCGTGCCAGTCGGCCACGAAGTAGAAGCAGTCGTACTCCTCCTGCAGCGCCACCCAGTTCTTCAGGGCGCCGTGGTAGTGGCCGAGGTGCAGGGCGCCGGTGGGGCGCATGCCGGAGAGGACGCGGGATCGCATGGTGCTGGCGGCGGGGCGTTCGGGAGAAGCGCGGATTCTGTCAGACGTACACTCGCGGCCCTTCAGCGTCCTTCCCATGCAGCGCATCGTCGTCCTCATCAGCGGCCGGGGGTCCAACCTGGAGGCCATCGTGCAGCGCGCCGCCGCCGAGGCCTGGCCGGCGCGCGTGACGGCGGTGCTCAGCCACAGGCCCGACGCCGCCGGCCTGGCCTGGGCGCAGGCGCAGGGCATCGCCACGGCCGTGGTCGACCATCGCGACTTCGCCAGCCGCGAGGCCTTCGACGACGCGCTGGCCGCGGCCATCGATGCGCACGCGCCCCACTGGGTGGTGCTGGCCGGGTTCATGCGCATCCTCGGTGACGCCTTCGTGCAGCGCTATGCCGGCCGCATGCTCAACATCCACCCGTCGCTGCTGCCCGCCTTCCCCGGCCTGCACACCCACCGCCGTGCGCTGGAGGCCGGCTGCCGCGTGGCGGGGGCCACCGTGCACTTCGTGACGCCGACGCTGGACCACGGGCCCATCGTGGCGCAGGCGGTGGTGCCGGTGCGGGAGGGCGACACCCCGCAGACCCTGGCCGACCGCGTGCTCGCCGCCGAGCACCGGCTGTACCCGCTGGCGCTGCGCTGGGCCGTGCAGGGCCGGCTGGCCGTCGACGGCCAGGCCGTGCAGCAACTCGACGGCGAAGCCCAGCACCTGTTCTGCGACGACCCCGTCGAGGCCCCCTGATGCATCCCAACGCGCTGCTGGACCTGGCTTCCGAACTGCTGCGCGCCGTGCTCCGGCTCGACCAGCCGGCCGATGGCGTGGTGTCGGCCTTCTTCCGCCAGCATCGGCAGCTCGGGCCGCGCGAGCGCCACACGCTGGCGGAGACCACCTACGCGGTGCTGCGGCGCAAGCCGTTGTTCGAGCACCTGGCCGCGCTGGCCGGCGACAAGAAGCCCAGCGCGCTGAAGGTGCCGCTGATGCGACGGCTGGCCATCCTCGGCTGGCAGGGCAACGAGGCCTTCCTGCGCGCGGCGCTCACGCCCGACGAGCTGGCCTGGCTGGCGCGTGCGCAGGCCGTCAAGCCCGACAACCTGCCGGCCGCGCTGCGCCACCTGCTGCCGCCCTGGCTGGCCGAGGCGCTGCAGGCCGAGCTGGGCACCGGCTTCTGGCCGCTGGCGCAGGCGCTGGACGGCCCGGCGCCCATGGACCTGCGCGTCAACACGCTCAAGATGAAGCGCGACGAGGCGCGCCAGCGCCTGGCCGACGCCGGCATCGCCGCCGAGCCCACGCCCTATTCGCCCTGGGGCCTGCGCGTGCAGGGCAAGCCGGCGCTGCAGCAGCTGGCGCTGTTCAAGGACGGGGCGGTGGAGGTGCAGGACGAGGGCAGCCAGCTGCTGGCGCTGCTGACCGATGCCCACCGCGGCGAGATGGTGGCCGACTTCTGCGCCGGTGCCGGCGGCAAGACGCTGGCGCTGGGCGCGGCCATGCGCAACACCGGCCGGCTCTATGCCTTCGACGTGTCGGGCCACCGGCTGGCGGCGCTGAAGCCGCGCCTGGCGCGCAGCGGCCTGTCCAACGTCTACCCGGTGCAGATTGCCCACGAGCGCGACGAGCGTGTCAAGCGCCTGACCGGCAAGATTCAGCGCGTGCTGGTGGACGCCCCCTGTTCCGGCCTGGGCACGCTGCGCCGCAACCCCGATCTGAAGTGGCGCCAGACGCCGCAGGACGTGGCCGAGCTGCAACAGCGCCAGCAGGCGATCCTGGCGTCGGCGGCGCGCCTGGTGGCCCCCGGCGGGCGCCTCGTCTACGCCACCTGCAGCCTGTTGCGGGCCGAGAACGAGGCCGTGGCCGAGGCCTTCGAGGCCGCGCACGGGCGCGATTTCGAGCGCCTGGAGGCGGCCGAACTCCTGGCGCAGGCCCACGTGTCCCAGCCGGAAACCCTGGTGGACGGCCCGGCGCTGCGCCTGTGGCCCCACCGGCACGGCACCGACGGCTTCTACGCCGCGGCCTGGCGCCGGCGTTGATCCACCTCAAGCCGGCCCGGGACCGGCCCCGCGGAAAGGCCCCTGATCCGTAGTTCCCCGGGGTACGGACGGGGGGTGTCTCCTACAATCGGCCCGCGCCCGGCGTTTGGGCGGGAAGGTTGTCTGGATGGAATTCTTCACGACGGTGCACGACGCGCTCGTGCAGTGGTTGGCCCACGGCTTCACCGGGGCCACCTGGTGGCAGATGGTGCTCTACACCCTGGTCACCACGCACATCACGATCGCGGCGGTCACGATCTTCCTGCACCGCGCCCAGGCGCACCGTGCGCTGGAGCTGGGCCCGATCCCCTCTCACTTCTTCCGCCTCTGGCTCTGGCTGGGCACCGGCATGGTGACCAAGGAGTGGGTGGCCATCCACCGCAAGCATCACGCCAAGTGCGAGACGGTGGATGACCCGCACAGCCCGGTCACGCGGGGCATCAAGACCGTGCTGCTCACCGGCAGCGAGCTCTACCGCGCCGAGGCCAAGGTGCAGGAGACGCTGGACAAGTACGGCCACAACACCCCCGACGACTGGGTGGAGCGGAACCTCTACAGCCGCTTCACCTGGCAGGGCGTGGGCCTGATGCTGATCCTGAACCTGTGGCTGTTCGGTGCCGCCGGTGCCGCCGTGTGGGCGGTGCAGATGGCCTGGATCCCCGTCACGGCCGCCGGCATCATCAACGGCCTGGGCCACTGGTGGGGCTACCGCAACTTCGAGGCCCAGGACGCCTCGACCAACATCTCGCCCATCGGCTTCCTGATCGGTGGCGAGGAACTGCACAACAACCACCACACCTACCCCACGTCGGCCAAGCTGTCGGTCAAGCCCTTCGAGTTCGACATCGGCTGGGGCTACATCCGGCTGATGGAGATGGTGGGCTGGGCCAAGGTACGGAAGACGCCGCCGAAGCTGGCGCTGGGCGAGCTCAAGGCGCAGCCCGACGGCAAGACGCTGGAGGCCCTGATCGCCAACCGCTACGAGGTGATGGCCCACTACGCCAACGGCGTGAAGGCCGCGGTGGCGGCCGAGATCGCGCACCTGAAGACCCAGGGTGCGCAGAACAGCGCGCAGTGGAAGCCGCTGCTGGCCGCCAAGGCCTGGCTGCACCGCGACGACGACAAGATCCCGCAGCAGGTCAAGCCGCAGCTGGCGCAGGCGCTGGGCGCCAGCCCCCAGCTGGCCAAGCTGGTGGCCATGCGCGAGGAACTGCGCCAGCTCTGGACGCGCACCAACGTCAGCGCCGACCAGCTGGTGGCCGACCTGCAGGCCTGGTGCCGCCGCGCCGAGGACAGCGGCATCGCCGCGCTGCAGAACTTCTCGCGCCAGTTGCGCGCCGCGCACGCCTGACGGCGGCCCGGCCTGGCCATCACACGGGGCCTGCGGGCCCCGTTCTTCATGGTGCCGGCGCAGGGCGCCCGGGGGCGGGTGAGCGTGGGTGCGGTGGGGGCGCGCGCCGGGCAAGCAAAAGGGGCGCCGCGGCGCCCCTTCGTCTGGTCAGCAACCCCGCAGGATCACTTCAGCTTGGTTTCCTTGTACAGCACGTGCTTGCGCGCCTTCGGGTCGAACTTCAGGAATTCGAGCTTCTCGGGCGTGGTCTTCTTGTTCTTGCTGGTGGTGTAGAAATGGCCGGTGCCGGCCGTGGACTCCAGCTTGATCTTCTCGCGTCCGCCTTTGGATGCCATGGTGCGCTCCTTCTACCGGTTCAGGCTTCGCCGCGCTTGCGCAGGTCGGCCAGGACAACGTCGATGCCCTTCTTGTCGATCAGGCGCAGGGCCGCGTTCGTCACGCGCAGGCGCACGAAGCGGTTCTCGCTCTCGACCCAGAAGCGGCGGTATTGCAGGTTCGGCAGGAACCGGCGCTTGGTCTTGTTGTTGGCGTGGGACACGTTGTTCCCAACCATCGGGCGCTTGCCCGTGACTTCACAGACGCGTGACATGGGTCACTCTTTCCTTGTGTACAGCCGGCACCGGATCGGCTCACGAACCGGTCGCGATCACGGTGGGTGACGGCTTGACCTCGCCAGGTGCGGGTGGCGGTTCCCCGGAGCCGCCCAAAAGCGGCAAAGCCGACAATTATAGCACTCAGTCCTGTTCCAGGAACCGCTGCGCGTCCAGCGCCGCCATGCAGCCGGTGCCGGCGCTGGTGATGGCCTGGCGGTAGACGTGGTCCTGCACGTCGCCGGCGGCGAACACGCCGGGCACGCTGGTCATGGTGGCAAAACCGTCGAGCCCGGTGCGGGTGACGATGTAGCCGTCCTTCATCTCCAGCTGGCCCTTGAAGATGTCGGTGTTGGGCTGGTGGCCGATGGCGATGAAGCAGCCCTTGACGGCGAGGTCGCGGGTGGCGCCGTCCTGGGTGGAGCGGATGCGCACCCCGGTCACGCCGCTGGCGTCGCCCAGCACCTCGTCGAGGGTGTGGAACAGGTGCAGCTTCATCTTGCCGGCCTCGACCTTGGCCATCACCTTGTCGACCATGATGGCCTCGGCGCGGAACTTGTCGCGCCGGTGGATCAGGTGCACTTCGCTGGCGATGTTGGACAGGTACAGCGCCTCCTCGACCGCGGTGTTGCCGCCGCCGACCACGCACACCGCCTGCTCGCGGTAGAAGAAGCCGTCGCAGGTGGCACAGCCGCTGACGCCCTTGCCCATGAAGGCCTGCTCGCTGGGCAGGCCCAGGTACTTGGCGCTGGCGCCGGTGGCGATCACCAGCGTGTCGCAGGTGTAGCGGCCGCTGTCGCCGGTGAGCGTGAACGGACGCCGGCTCAGGTCCACCGCATTGATGTGGTCGTAGACCACCTGGGTGTTGAAACGCTCGGCGTGCTGCTGGAAGCGCTGCATCAGGTCGGGGCCCATCACGCCGGCGACGTCCGCGGGCCAGTTGTCGACGTCGGTGGTCGTCATCAGCTGGCCGCCGGCGGCCAGGCCGGTGATCAGCAGGGGCTGCAGGTTGGCGCGGGCGGCATAGATGGCGGCCGTCCAGCCGGCAGGGCCGGAGCCGAGGATCAGCACGCGGGCGTGGGGGGTGGTGGTCATGGCGTGGTGGTGTGGTGTGGGGCCGGCCGTGGCGGCGCGGCGACGCCCGAGGCTAGCCCAGGACGCGCCCCGATGGCGGGGCCGCCGGCTATGGGCACAATAGGTTGATTTTAGGCGCTCTGTTCGGCGCAGGTTTCCGTGGCTCGGCCGGCTACAAACGGGGTCGGCGTCCGGCACGGGCCGCCACCGCCTGCCGCTGCGCACAACAACACAGGAGGTCTCCCGCATGTCGATGTTGTCCAACCTGGACCTGATCCGGCGCGTGCCGCTGTTCTCCATGCTCACCGCCGACCAGGCGCAGGCCATCGCCGACAGCGTCAGCAAGCGGCGCTTCCGCCGCGGCGAGCTGGTCGTGGAGCAGGGGCGCAAGAGCAATGCGCTGTTCATCCTGCTCAACGGCAGGGCCCGCGTGCTCACCTCCGATTCCCGGGGCCGCGAGGTCATCCTGGCGGTGCTGGAGGCCGGCGACTACGTCGGCGAGATGAGCCTGATCGACAACGAGCCGCACAGCGCCACCGTGCGGGCCGAGATCCAGACCGACATGCTGGTGCTGCAGCGCGCCGACTTCCAGCGCTGCCTGCCCGAACACAGCACGCTGTCCTACGCCATCCTGCGCGGGCTGGTGCGCCGCCTGCGCAACGCCGACCGCCAGATCGAGAGCCTGGCGCTGCTGGACGTCTACGGCCGCGTGGCACGCACCCTGCTGGACATGGCCGAGACCGACGCCGACGGCGTGCAGATCATCCGCCACAAGGTCAGCCGGCAGGACATGGCCAAGGTGGTGGGGGCCTCGCGCGAGATGGTCAGCCGCGTGATGAAGGATCTCGAGGAGCGCGGCGTCATCGAGACCCAGGACAACGGCTTCGTCATCATCAAGGAACGGCTGCAGAACGAGTGATCGCGACGGCCGCGCCGGCAGGCGGGCGGCTTCGGCCACAATCCCGCGCATGACCGGATCCATCAGCCCGCGCCGCCCGCTGCCCACCGGGGCGGCGTCGCGTCGGCGCCGGGCCAGCGCGCACCGATGAGCTTTCCCCTGGGTTCGCTGAGCGGCGAATCGCCGGCGCCGGCAGCGCCCGTGGCCTGGCGCCGCCGCCTGTGGCTGGCCGCCGGCGCCGTGCTGTGGCTGCTGGCGCTGCTGGCCCTGGCCTCGCACGACCCGGCCGACGGCGCCTTCACCACCACGGGCGATGGCGCGCCGCTGCACAACCTGGCCGGCCGCCTGGGCGCCTGGGCCAGCGACATCGCCTACTTCCTGTTCGGCTTCTCCGCCTGGTGGTGGCTGCCGGTGACGGCGCGCGCCTGGCTGTCGGCGCTGGCCCGTCACCTGCGCGGCGACGAGGCGGCGCAGCGTCACCCCGGCGTCTGGCTCGGCACGGCGCTGCTGCTGGCGGCCAGCTGCGCGCTGGAGTGGACGCGCCTGTACCACTGGGAAGGTGCGCTGCCCGGCCATGCCGGCGGCGTGCTGGGCTACACGCTGGGCCCGCTGTCCATGACCTGGCTGGGCTTTGCCGGCTCGGGCGTGCTGTGGATCGCGGCCCTGGTGATGGGCAGCGCGCTGGCGCTGCGCTTCTCCTGGCTGCAGGCGGCCGACGCGCTGGGCACCTGGATCGACACCTGGCGCGACCGCCGCGAGGCGCGCGCCGAGGCGGCCGAGGACCTGCGCATCGCCGAGCAGCTCACGCGCGAGCGCGAACGCGTGGTGGAGGAGGTGCGGCAGGAACTGCCCGAGCACCCGCCCATCGTCATCGAACCCCCGGTGCTGGAGGTGCCGAAGTCCGAGCGCGTGGCCAAGGAGCGCCAGAAGCCGCTGTTCGTCGAGCTGGCCGACACCCGGCTGCCGCAGGTGGACCTGCTGGATGCCGCGCCCGGCCGCCAGGAGAGCGTGACGCCCGAGACGCTGGAGATGACCAGCCGCCTCATCGAGAAGAAGCTCAAGGACTTCGGCGTCGAGGTGCGTGTCGTCGCCGCCAGCCCCGGCCCGGTGATCACGCGCTACGAGATCGAGCCGGCCACGGGCGTGAAGGGCTCGCAGGTGGTCAACCTGGCCAAGGACCTGGCGCGCTCGCTGTCGCTCGTGAGCATCCGCGTGGTGGAGGTCATCCCGGGCAAGAACTACATGGCGCTGGAGCTGCCCAACGCGCGGCGGCAGACCATCCGCCTGGCGGAGATCCTCGGCTCGCAGGTCTACAACGACGCGCAGTCGCTGCTCACCATGGGCCTGGGCAAGGACATCGTCGGCAACCCGGTGGTGGCCGACCTGGCCAAGATGCCGCACTGCCTGGTGGCCGGCACCACCGGCTCGGGCAAGTCGGTCGGCATCAACGCGATGATCCTCAGCCTGCTCTACAAGGCCGAGGCGCGCGATGTGCGGCTGATCCTCATCGACCCCAAGATGCTGGAGATGAGCGTCTACGAGGGCATCCCGCACCTGCTGGCGCCGGTGGTCACCGACATGAAGCAGGCCGCCAACGCGCTGAACTGGTGCGTGGGCGAGATGGAGCGGCGCTACAGGCTGATGAGCAAGCTCGGCGTGCGCCAGCTCGGCGGCTACAACCGCAAGATCGAGGAGGCCGCGGCGCGCGGCGAGAAGATCGGCAACCCCTTCAGCCTGACGCCGGAGGAGCCCGAGCCGCTGGAGCGCCTGCCTCACATCGTGGTCGTGATCGACGAGCTGGCCGACCTGATGATGGTGGTCGGCAAGAAGATCGAGGAGTTGATCGCGCGCCTGGCGCAGAAGGCCCGCGCCGCCGGCATCCACCTGGTGCTGGCCACGCAGCGGCCCAGCGTGGACGTGATCACCGGCCTGATCAAGGCCAACATCCCCACCCGGCTGAGCTTCCAGGTCAGCAGCAAGATCGACAGCCGCACCATCCTCGACCAGATGGGCGCCGAGGCGCTGCTGGGCCAGGGCGACATGCTGTACCTGGCGCCGGGCACCGGCGTGCCGGTGCGCGTTCACGGTGCCTTCGTCAGCGACGACGAGGTGCACCGCGTGGTGGAGTACCTCAAGAGCCAGGGCGAGCCCAACTACATCGACGGCATCCTCGAAGGGGGTGTCGAGGGCGCCGAAGGCGAGGGTGGCCTGCAGGGCATCGGCGGCGGCGCGGTCGACGGCGAGAGCGACGCCATGTACGACCAGGCGGTGGCCGTGGTGCTGCAGCACCGCAAGGCCAGCATCTCGCTGGTGCAGCGCCATCTGCGCATCGGCTACAACCGTGCCGCGCGGCTGCTCGAGCAGATGGAGAAGAGCGGCCTGGTGGGGGCCATGCAGACCAACGGCAGCCGGGAACTCATCGTGCCCAAGCGGGACGAAGGGGCATGAACCGACGCGCGCTGCTGCAGCTGGCCGCGCTGGCCCTGACCGGCGGCGCCGCGGGCATGGCCCACGCCGACGCGGTGGACCTGCTGCGCGACTTCGTGCGCCAGACCGCCAGCGGCACGGCCACCTTCGAACAGGTCGTCACGCCGGCCGACGGCACGCGGGCCAAGCGCTCCAGCGGCCGATTTGAGTTCGCGCGGCCCGGGCGCTTCCGCTTCGACTACCTCAAGCCCTACCCGCAGACCATCGTCTCCGACGGACGCACGCTGTGGATGCACGACCCCGACCTCAACCAGGTCACGGTGCGGCGCGTGGACCAGGCCCTGGGCGCCACCCCGGCGGCGCTGCTGGCCGGCGACGGCCTGGAGCGCGACTTCGTGCTCGCCGTGTTGCCCGAGCGCGAGGGCCTGGCCTGGGCGCGCGCCACGCCCAGGGCCGCCGACAGCGGCTTCCAGTGGATGGCCGTGGGCTTCCGCGGCCGCGAGCTGGCCGCGGTGGAGATCCTCGACCGCTTCGACCAGCGCACGCTGCTCACGTTGCAGGGGCTGCAGGCGGGCACCGTGCTGCCGGCCGAGCGCTTCCGCTTCGTGCCGCCGCCCGGGGCCGACGTGCTGGAGCAGTAGCCTCCCCGTGGACGACCTGTTCGGCGCCGACCCGGCCGGGCCCGGTGGCGCGGCGCCTGCCGGCGCGCCGGCCGATGCACCGCTGGCCGAACGCCTGCGCCCGGCCTCGCTGGCCGACGTGATCGGCCAGCGCCACCTGCTGGCCCCGGGCAAGCCGCTGCACGCGGCGCTGGCCGCGGGGCGCCTGCACTCGATGATCCTGTGGGGCCCGCCGGGCGTGGGCAAGACCACGCTGGCGCGCCTGGTGGCGCAGGCCAGCGACGCGCAGTTCATCGTGCTCAGCGCCGTGCTGGCGGGCGTGAAGGAGATCCGCGAGGCGGTGCAGCGCGCCGAGCACGCGCGTGCGCAGGGCCGGCGCACCGTGGTCTTCGTCGACGAGGTGCACCGCTTCAACAAGGCGCAGCAGGATGCCTTCCTCCCGCACGTGGAGTCGGGGCTGTTCCTGTTCATCGGCGCCACCACCGAGAACCCGTCGTTCGAGGTCAACTCGGCGCTGCTGTCGCGGGCCACGGTGCACGTGCTGAAGTCGCTGGAGGCCGAGGACCTGGCGCAGCTGCTGGAGCGGGCCCGCGGCCTGCTGCAGGCCCCGCCGCTGACGGCCGCGGCGCAGGCGCGCCTGATCGCGTTTGCCGACGGCGACGCGCGCCGCCTGCTCAACGCCTACGAGAACCTGGTGTCGCTGGCCGGCGAGCGCGCCGAGCTCGACGAGACCTTGCTGGAGTCGGCGCTGGGCGAGATGCTGCGCCGCTACGACAAGGGCGGCGACCAGTTCTTCGACGCCATCAGCGCGCTGCACAAGAGCGTGCGCGGCAGCGACCCCGATGCCGCGCTGTACTGGCTGGCCCGCATGCTCGACGGCGGTGTGGACCCGCGCTACGTGGCGCGCCGCGTGCTGCGCATGGCCAGCGAGGACATCGGCCTGGCCGACCCGCGCGCGCTGCAGCTGGCCGTGCAGGCGGCCGAGGTCTACGAGCGCCTGGGTTCGCCTGAAGGCGAGCTGGCGCTGGCGCAGGCGGTGGTCTACCTGGCGGTGGCGCCCAAGTCCAACGCGGTCTACACCGCGTGGAACGCGATGCGCGCCTTCGTGAAGCAGGACGGCACGCGCCCGGTGCCGCCCCACCTGCGCAACGCACCCACGCGACTGATGAAGGACCTGGGCTTCGGCGCCGCCTACCGCTATGCCCACGACGAACCCGGCGGCTACGCCGCCGGCGAGACCTACTGGCCCGAGGGCCTGACGCCGCAGCGCCTGTACCGGCCCGTGCCGCGCGGCCTGGAGCTGCGCATCGGCGAGCGGCTGGCCGAACTGCGGGCGCTGGACGCCGACGCGCAGGGCGCGGCCGACGCCGCCCCGGGCCACCCGCCGAAGCCGCCACGCTGAAGGCCCGCGCGGACCGGGAAACCCCGCGCGCCAGCGGGAAACTCCCCGAAACGCGCCTCCGGCGGCAAACCTACAATGCGGCCGGCTTCGCGCGAGGCCGGCTTCTTGCTACGGGGTTCGTACGCAAGGCACGACGACCCGGAGACCCCCCGAATGGACATCTTCATCCAGCAGATCATCAACGGTCTGGTGCTCGGCAGCATGTATGCGCTGGTGGCACTGGGCTACACGATGGTCTACGGCATCATCAACCTCATCAACTTCGCCCACGGCGAGGTGCTGATGGTGGGCGCACTCACGAGCTGGACCGTGGTGACGCTGCTCGCGGCATCCGGCCTGCCAGGGTGGGTGATCCTGCTGATCTCGCTGCTGGCGGCCATCGTCATCTGCGCGGCGCTGAACTTCACGATCGAGAAGCTCGCCTACCGGCCCTTGCGCAACGCGCCACGCCTGGCGCCGCTGATCACCGCGATGGGCATGAGCCTGCTGCTGCAGACGCTGGCCATGATCATCTGGAAGCCGAACCCCAAGCCGTACCCGCTGCTGCTGCCCACCGACCCCATCGACCTGGGCGGGCCCGTCATCAGCGTCACGCAGTGCCTGATCCTGGGCCTGACGGCCGTCATCCTGGCCGCGCTGATGTACCTGGTGAATAAGACCAAGCTCGGCCGCGCGATGCGCGCCACGGCCGAGAACCCGCGCGTGGCGGCGCTGATGGGCGTGCGGCCCGACATGGTGATCTCGGCCACCTTCATCATCGGCGCGGCGCTGGCCGCCGTGGCTGGCGTGATGTGGGCGGCCAACTACGGCACGGTGCAGCACAGCATGGGCTTCCTGCCCGGGCTGAAGGCCTTCACGGCCGCGGTGCTGGGCGGCATCGGCAACCTGGCCGGCGCGGTGGTGGGCGGCATCCTGCTCGGGCTGGTGGAAGCCATCGGAGCAGGCTATCTGGGCGAGCTGACCGGCGGCGTGCTGGGCAGCCACTACGCCGACATCTTCGCGTTCGTCGCGCTGATCCTGGTGCTGACGCTGCGGCCGCAGGGCCTGCTGGGCGAACGTGTCGCCGACCGCGCCTGAGCGCGCTTCGAGGACCTGACCGTGAAGAACAAGATCGTCATCTTCATCCTCGCCGCGCTGGCGCTGATCGCGCTGCCGCTGGTGGCGCAGCAGTTCGGCCAGGGCTGGGTGCGCATCCTGGCCATCGCGCTGCTGTACGTGCTGCTTGCGCTGGGCCTGAACATCGTGGTGGGCTACGCCGGCCTGCTCGACCTGGGCTTCGTCGCGTTCTACGCGGTGGGGGCCTACATGTACGCGCTGCTGGCCAGCCCGCACCTGGCCGAGAACTTCGCGTGGTTCGCGCAGATGTTCCCCGACGGGCTGCACACACCGATCTGGGTGGTGGTGCCCGCCGCGGCCCTGCTCGCTGCGATTGCCGGCGTGCTGCTGGGCACGCCGGTGCTGAAGCTGCGCGGCGACTACCTGGCCATCGTGACGCTGGGCTTCGGCGAGATCATCCGCGTGTTCATGAACAACCTCGAGCACCCGGTGAACATCACCAACGGGCCGCGCGGGCTGGACCGCATCGACGCGATGAACATCTTCGGCTTCAGCTTCGGCAAGGCGGTCGAGATCTTCGGCTTCCGCATCCCGTCGGTGACGCTGTACTACTACCTGTTCCTGTCGCTGGTGGTGCTGAGCGTGGTGATCTGCTACCGGCTGGAGACCAGCCGCATCGGCCGTGCCTGGATGGCGATCCGCGAAGACGAGATCGCGGCCAAGGCCATGGGCATCAACACGCGCAACATGAAGCTGCTGGCCTTCGGCATGGGCGCCACCTTCGGCGGCGTCTCGGGCGCGATGTTCGCGTCGTTCCAGGGCTTCGTCTCGCCCGAGTCGTTCAGCCTGATGGAGAGCGTGATGATCGTCGCCATGATCGTGCTCGGCGGCCTCGGCCACATCCCGGGCGTGATCCTGGGTGCGGTGATGCTGGCGGCGCTGCCCGAGGTGCTGCGCTACGTGGCCGGCCCGCTGCAGGAGATGACGGGCGGCCGGCTCGACGCGTCCATCCTGCGGCAGTTGCTGATCGCGCTGGCGATGATCGGCATCATGCTGGCGCGCCCGCGCGGCCTGTGGCCGTCGCCCGAGCACGGCAAGGCCGCGCCCACGCCCACGTCGGCACCCACGCCGGCGCGCTGAAGGAGGACGCCCCCATGAGCACCACCGTTCTCCGCGTGCAAGGCGTCAGCAAGCGCTTCGGCGGCCTGCAGGCGCTGTCGGACGTCGGCATCGAGATCCAGGCCGGCCAGGTCTACGGCCTGATCGGCCCCAACGGCGCCGGCAAGACCACCTTCTTCAACGTCATCACCGGGCTGTACATCCCCGACGCCGGCAGCTTCGAGCTCGGCGGCGCGCCCTACAAGCCCGCGGCCGTGCACGAGGTGGCCAAGGCCGGCATCGCGCGCACGTTCCAGAACATCCGGCTCTTCGCCGAGATGACGGCGCTGGAGAACGTGATGGTCGGCCGCCACGTGCGCACCGGCTCGGGCCTGGTCGGCGCGATCTTCCGCACCGGCGGCTTCAAGGCCGAGGAAGCCGCGATCGCGCAGCGCGCGCAGGAGCTGCTGGACTACGTGGGCATCGGCAAGTACGCCGAGTACAAGGCGCGCACGCTCAGCTACGGCGACCAGCGCCGGCTCGAGATCGCACGCGCGCTGGCCACCGACCCCAAGCTGATTGCGCTCGACGAGCCCGCCGCCGGCATGAACGCCACCGAGAAGGTGGTGCTGCGCGAGCTGATCGACCGCATCCGCAACGACGGCCGCACCATCCTGCTCATCGAGCACGACGTGAAGCTGGTGATGGGCCTGTGCGACCGCGTCACCGTGCTCGACTACGGCAAGCAGATCGCCGAGGGCTCGCCGGCGGAGGTGCAGCGCAACGACAAGGTGATCGAGGCCTACCTCGGCGCCGGCCACAAGGCGACGACATGACACCCCCACGCTCACTTCGTTCGCTGCCCCCCGAGGGGGCGCAGGCCCCCCTTGGGGCGGCCCGGCGGGAGGCCTGACCATGAAGCCCCCACGCTCACTTCGTTCGCTGCCCCCCGAGGGGGCGCAGGCCCCCCTTGGGGCGGCCCGGCGGGAGGCCTGACCATGAAGCCCCCACGCTCACTTCGTTCGCTGCCCCCCGAGGGGGCGCAGGCCCCCCTTGGGGCGGCCCGGCGGGAGGCCTGACCCCCATGACCCCCACTCTGTTGAAAGTGACCGGGCTGAAGGTCGCCTACGGTGGCATCCAGGCCGTCAAGGGCGTGGACTTCGAGGTCCGCGAGGGCGAGCTCGTCAGCCTGATCGGCGCCAACGGCGCCGGCAAGACCACCACGCTGAAGGCCGTCACCGGCGTGCAGCCGGTGGCCGCCGGCGACGTGGAGTACCTCGGCCAGTCCATCAAGGGCCAAGGCGCCTGGAACCTGGTCAAGCAGGGCCTGGTGATGGTGCCCGAGGGGCGCGGCGTGTTCGCCCGCATGACCATCGTCGAGAACCTGCAGATGGGCGCCTACACCCGCGCCGACACCAGCGAGATCGACGCCGACATCGACAAGGTCTTCGCCATCTTCCCGCGCCTGAAGGAGCGTGCGAAGCAGCTGGCCGGCACCATGTCCGGCGGCGAGCAGCAGATGCTGGCCATGGGCCGCGCGCTGATGGCCCGGCCCAAGGTGCTGCTGCTCGACGAGCCCTCGATGGGCCTGTCGCCGATCATGGTGGACAAGATCTTCGAGGTGGTGCACGACATCCACAGCCGCGGCACCACCGTGATGCTGGTGGAGCAGAACGCCAGCCGTGCGCTGGCGCTGGCCAACCGCGGCTACGTGATGGATTCCGGCGAGGTCACGATGAGCGGCGACGCCAAGGCGCTGCTCAACGACCCGAAGGTGCGCGCCGCCTACCTGGGCGAGTGAGGCCGGGCGGCTCCGTCTGCGGCGCTCCCGTGCCGCGGGCGGTTTGCGTCTGCTTGCATTTGGCACCGCCTGCACACGATTGAGGGGCTCAGCGCGCGCGGTGGGCGGCCGATCTCCAGGGCGTATCCGGTCCATGCGGGGCCGGCCTGCCTGGATCACGCCACCCATGCCCCTGCGCTCACGCTCCCGTTCCCCCGTCGCGGCCCTCGGACTCGCTGCCCTGATGGCGTGGGGTCTCGTCGCCGCGCCCGATGCCGATGCCCGGACGCGCAAGGTCCAGCCGACCGCGACGTCCACCACCACCCACAGCCTTCAGGTGGGCGTCAAGTTGCCGGGTTTCCCTCACCCTGTGGACGTCTACCGGCCGGCCGGTGCCACGCGGGCCATCGTGTTCCTGCATGGGCACGGTGGCCGCAGCTGGCAGCTGGCCTACGATCTGGGCATCAACCGCAAGTACCGCAGCGCCTTGGCCCAGAACGTCGACTGGTCGGCACTCGAGCGGCTGGGCGTGATCGCGATCTTCCCGCAGGGACAGGCGCCCGTGGCCGGTGCGCTGCCCACCTGGAGCAACCACCTGCGCGACTCCGGCCAGGACGACAACGCCTTCCTCGCCGCACTCGCCGCCCACGCGCGCAGTGCGTGGGGCGCGCGGACGGTCACGCTGTCCGGACACTCGGCCGGCGGTGCCATGACGGCGCGCGTGTGGTGCGAAGGCACGACAGCCTACGATGCCTTCTTCTCCGTGGCCGGGCCGATGGTCTCGGCCACCTACCCGCAGCACAGTGCCACCTGCACACCGCTGGCGCCCCGGCCCTATGCGGCCGTCATCGGCGACCAGGACAGCATGCTGGAGAACTACGCCATCGGTGGCGTGGCGCCTTCGGCGGAGCAGGTGGCGGCGGGCCTGACCGACACCATCCTGGTCTCCGAGTGGTGGCGACACGCGGACCGAGGCGAGGTCGTCTGCGGTGACGTGAGCAGCCTGGAGGCCTCGTCATCCACGCCGGCGGGCCCGGAGTGGGCCGCCTGTGGGGGCGCGCTGCGCTACACGGTCGTGCGTGGCGCCGACCACCCCATCGCGTCGATCGAGCAGCACGCCGGCCAGCGGCTCCTGGACTGGGTGGCCGGCTTCCAGGCGGCCACGGCGCCGCGCTGAGCCTGGGCGGCCGCGCCGGGCCGGGCCGCTACGCCGCCGGCGTCTCGCGCGCCAGCGGCTGCCCCAGCAGCCGCTCGACGAAGGCCGCGCGCTCCTGCCGCTGCGCCGCGCTGCCCTGCGAGGCCAGCAGCGACTCGCCGAGCTGGTGGCTGTAGAGCATGAAGGCGCGGGCGCGGGCCTCGGCGATGCCGAAGCCCAGCGCCGAGAACACCTGCGCCATGTAGCCGATGCGCGCCGCGTCGGCCTCGTCGACGAAGGCGCGCGCCATCGCGTCGCGCCGGGCCCAGGCGCGGATGGCCAGTTCGATACGCGCCGCGCGCACCGCGCTGCGGCCGCGCAGGGGCAGGGAGATCAGGTCGCGCAGCTGCTCCCTCGGGTCGTCATGGGCGCCCTCCAGGCGCTGCGTGAGCTGCTCGGTGGCGCGCGCGCGCCAGGCCTGCAGCACGGCGCGCAGCAGGTCCTCGCGGTCGCGGAAGTGCCAGTAGAAGCTCCCGCGCGTGACCTTCAGCGACTTCGCCAGCACGTCCACCCGCACGTGGTCGATGCCCTGGTCCACCAGCACCTCGGTGGCGGCGTCGATCCAGCGTTCGGGGGTCATGGCGGCACGCAGCCGCGGGGTCTCTGTGTCCATCGGACCGCAGCATGGCTCCATGCAATGATGTATGGTAACCAGGGCATACCCTGATTCCAGTGCCATTACAGGGCACTAGGATCATGTCCAAACACATACACATGTGTACGGACGCATGACGGAGGCAGGCATGGCCGGCGACTTCCTCGACGATCCGCGGCTGCTCGCCCCGCCGCGGGTGGTCCGCGTGGCCTTCGACGACGGCAGCTTCGTGCTGCGCTCGCCGGAGCCGTTGCGGCCCTACGCCCGCTGCATCGGCGAGTGGCTGGAGCGCTGGGCGCTGGAGACGCCCGACGCCCCCGCCTTCAGCGAGCGCGGCGCCGACGGCGGCTGGCGCCGCCTGAGCTGGGGCGAGGCGCGCGCGCAGGTGGGCCGCATCGCGCAGAGCCTGCTCGGGCTGAAGCTGGCGCCGCAGGCGCCGGTGGTGGTGCTGTCGGACAACGCGCTGGACCACCTGCTGCTGATGCTGGCGGCCATGCACGTGGGCCGGGCGGTGTGCACCGTCTCCAGCGCCTACTGCCGGCTGACGCGCGACTTCACCAAGATCCACGGCATCCTCAACACGCTCGGCCCGGCCCTGGTGTACGCCTCGGACGCCGAGGTCTACGGCCCGGCCATCGCCAGCGCCGGCCTGCACGCCGTGGCCGTGTTCAGCCGCGGGGCCGAGTCCTTCCCCGGCGCCGTCGCCTTCGACAGCCTGCTGCGCACCGCCGAGGGCCCGGCCGTGCGCGCGGCGTTCGAGGCCGTCACGCCGGACACGCACGCCAAGTACCTGCTGACCTCCGGCTCCACCGGTCACCCCAAGGTGGTGATCAACACCCACCGCATGCTGTGCGCCAACCAGCAGATGGTGGCGCAGGCCTGGCGCTTCCTCGAGCACGAGAAGCCGGTGCTGGCCGACTGGCTGCCCTGGAGCCACACCTTCGGCGGCAACCACAACCTGAACATGGTGCTGCGCAACGGCGGCCACCTCGTCATCGACGAGGGGCGGCCGGCGCCGGGCCTGATCGAGGCCTCGGCACGCAACCTGGCCGAGGTGCGGCCCACCATCTACTTCAACGTGCCGCGGGGCCTGGACCTGCTGCTGCCGCTGCTGGAGGCCGACGAGTCGCTGGCCCGGCGCTTCTTCGAGCGCCTGCGCGTGGTGTTCTACGCCGGCGCGGCGCTGCCGCAGGCCACCTGGGACCGGCTGCAGGCGCTGGCGCGCCGCATCCGCGGCCGCGAGGTCTGGCTCACCACGTCCTGGGGCTCCACCGAGACCTCGCCGGCCATCACCAGCGCGCACTGGTGGCTGGAGCGGGCCGGCGTCATCGGCCTGCCGCTGCCCGGCACCGAACTCAAGTTCGTGCCCGTGCCCGGCGACCCGGGCGGCAAGCTGGAGATGCGCGTGCGCGGCGTCAACGTCTTTCCCGGCTACCGGGATGCGCCGCAGCTCACGGCCCAGGCCTTCGACGCCGAGGGCTACTACTGCATCGGCGACGCCGGCCTGCTGGCCGACGAGGCGCATCCGGAACGGGGCGTGGTCTTCAACGGCCGCGTGGCCGAGGACTTCAAGCTCACCACGGGCACCTGGGTCAGCGTGGGCACGCTGCGCGTGCGCGTGGTCTCGGCGCTGGCGCCCTACGCGCAGGACGTGGTCATCACCGGGCACGACCGCGACGAGGTCGGCGTGCTGGTCTTCCCGTCGGCGGCCGCCTCGGCGCTGGCGGCCGATGCGCTGGCCGATCGCGTGGCCGCCGCGCTGCGCACGCTCAAGGCCGAGGGCGGCGGCTCGTCGCAGGTGCCGGTGCGGGCCCGGGTGCTGGCCGAACCGCCCAGCGCCGATGCCGGCGAGATCACCGACAAGGGTTACCTCAACCAGCGGGCGGTGCTGCAGCGCCGGGCGGCGGACGTGCAGGCCCTGTACGCGGGCGGCCCGGGCGTCATCCGTGCATGAGGCGCGCCCTGGCCGCCCGGCGCCGTGCGGGGCGCGTATCGTCCCGGCCTGAACACTTTCCGTACCGGAGCACACGAGCATGAAGATCGAAGGACAGGTGGCCCTGGTCACCGGCGGCGGCAGCGGACTCGGGGCCGCCACCGCGGTGGCGCTGGCGCAGGCCGGCGCCCGGGTGGCGGTGCTGGACGTCAGCGCCGAGAAGGCGCAGGCGGTGGCGCAGCAGATCGGCGGCCTGGCGCTGGCCGGCGACATCACCGACACCGCGAGCGTCGAGGCCGCGCTGGACGCGGCGGAGAAGGCCTTGGGCACGCCGCGCATCGTCATGAACATCGCCGGCATCGGCACCGCCAAGCGCGTGCTCAACCGCGATGGCACGCCGAGCCCGCTGGAGGGCTTCGAGCGCGTGATCCGCGTCAACCTGCTGGGCACCTACAACGTGCTGCGCCTGGCGTCGGCGCGCATCGCGAAGCTCGACGCGCTGGAGGACGGCGAGCGCGGCGTGATGCTGATGACGGCCTCGGTGGCCGCCTTCGACGGCCAGGTGGGCCAGCAGGCCTATTCGGCCAGCAAGGGTGGCATCGTCGGCATGACGCTGCCGCTGGCGCGCGACCTGGCGCAGTTCGGCATCCGCGTGGTCACCATCGCGCCGGGCCTGTTCGCCACGCCGCTGATGAAGGAGCTGCCCGAGGAGGTGCAGGCCTCGCTGGCCAGCGCCATCCCGTTCCCCAAGCGCCTGGGGCACCCGGAGGAGTTCGCGGCGCTGGCGGCGCACGTGGTCACCAACACCCACCTCAACGGCGAGGTGATCCGGCTCGACGGCGCGCTGCGCATGGCGCCGCGCTGAGGACATGGCCATGAGCAAGACCCACGTCCACCGCGTGACCATCCGCTTCGGCGACTGCGACCCCGCCGGCATCGTCTTCTTCCCCAACTTCCTGAAGTGGATGGACGAGGCCTCGCTGGCCTTCTTCATGGCCTGCGGCGTGCCGCCCTGGCGCGAGCTGGTCAAGACCCGCGGCATCGTCGGCACGCCGCTGCTGGAGATCCACACGCGCTTCGTCAAGAGCGCCACCTACGGCGAGACCCTGGAGGTCCACACCACGGTGGAGGAGTGGAATGCCAAGACCTTCAAGCACCGCCACGTGGTGCGGCGCGGCGACACGCTGATCTGCGAAGGCACCGAGGTGCGCGCCTTCGTGCACCGCGACCCGGACGACCCCGACCGCCTGCGCGCGATCCCGATCCCCGAGGACATCAAGGCCCTGTGCAGCTGATGCGCCGCACCGGCCCCGCCGTTCATCTCCACCCCTGGAACCACCGCTGATGGGCCTGTATGCCTACGAGCCGCCGCTGGCGGCCATGCGTTTTGCCATCGAGCGCGTGCTCGGCGCGCCGCAGCGCTGGGCCGCGCTGCCGGCCTTCGCCGACCTCGACATCGACACCGCCGCCGAGGTGCTGGCGCAGGGCGGCCGCTTTGCCGCCGAGGTGCTGCAACCGCTGAACGCCCCGGGAGACCGGCAGGGCTGCCGCATCGAGGGCGGCCGGGTGAAGACGCCCGAGGGCTTTCCTGCCGCCTGGCGCGCCTTCGTGGACGGCGGCTGGCCGGCGCTGGCCTGCGACCCCGACTGGGGCGGCCAGGGCCTGCCGCAGCTGCTCAATGCGGCGCTGTTCGAGATGCTGGTGGCGGCCAACCACGGCTGGACCATGTACCCGGGCCTGCTGCACGGCGCCTACGAGACCCTCAAGGCGCATGGGTCGGAGGAACTCAAGGCGCGCTACCTGCCCAAGCTCGTCAGCGGCGAGTGGCTGGCCGCGATGGCGCTCACCGAGCCGCAGGCCGGCAGCGACCTCGGTCTCGTGCGCACGCGCGCCGAGCCGGCCGAAGACGGCACGCTGCGCATCAGCGGCAGCAAGATCTTCATCTCCGGCGCCGACCACGACCTGACCGACAACGTGGTGCACCTGGTGCTGTGCCGCCTGCCCGGCGCGCCCGACGGCACCCGGGGCCTGTCGCTCGCGCTGGTGCCCACGGTGCGGCCCGACGGCACGCGCAACGCGGTGCACGTGGACTCCGTGGAGCACAAGATGGGCATCCACGGCAGCGCCACCTGCGCGCTGCGCTACGAGGCCGCCACCGGCTGGCTGGTGGGCGAGCCCGGGCGCGGCCTGGCGGCCATGTTCCTGATGATGAACGCCGCCCGCCTGCACGTGGCGCTGCAGGGGCTGGGCCACCTGGAGATGGCGGCGCAGAACGCGCGCCGCTACGCGGCCGAGCGCGTGCAGTTCCGCGGCCCGGTGGCCGGCCAGCCGGCGCTGCGCCGCCTGCTGGCGCGCCAGCAGGCGCTGGCCGAGGGCTTGCGCATCGCGATGTACCGCGCCGCGCTGGCGCTGGACGACGCCGACCACCACCCCGACGCCGCGCGCCGCGCCGCCGCGGCCGCCGAGGCCTCGGTGCTGACGCCCGTCCTCAAGGCCTTCGGCACCCAGCAGGGCTTTCTCGGTGCGCACGAGGCGCTGCAGGTCTGGGGCGGCTACGGCTACGTCGCCGAGTACGGCATCGAGCAGACGCTGCGCGACGCGCGCATCGCGATGATCTACGAGGGCACCAACGAGATCCAGGCCATCGACCTCGTGCAGCGCAAGCTGCTGGGGCCGGCGGGGGCGGCCTTCGAGGCGCTGCTCGACGAGTTCGAGCAGCAGGCCGGCGGCCTCGAGCTGGTGGCGCAGGTGGCCGCGGCACGGGTGACCCTGGCGCTGCTGCGCGCGGCGCCCGGGCGGGCGCTGGAGGCGGCCGACGACGTGCTCGCCGGCTGCGGCCACCTGCTGCTGGCCTGGGCCTGGGACGCCACGCTGCGCGCCGCCGGGCCGGGCGACGAGGCGCACGCGGCGCTCGCCCGGGAGGGCCAGCGCCAGGTGCTGCCGCAGGCCGCGGTGCACTGGACACGGGCCGCCGACGCGCTGGGCGCGGGAACCGGCGTCGCCGCCTGAGCGGTGCGCCGCGGCCCGCTGGCGCGGTGCTCAGGTGGGCTGGATGCCCGCCGCCTTGACGATCTTCTCGTACTTGGCCAGCTCGGCCTTCACGAAGGCCAGGAACTCGTCGGGCGAGGTGGGCGAGGGCTCGGCCATCATCGGCGCCAGCTTGCCCTTGACATCGTCGCTGCGCAGCGCGGCGGAGAAGGCCGCGTGGAGCGCCTGCACCCGCGCCACCGGCACGCCTGCCGGCCCGAAGAGGCCGAACCAGGTGTCCACCGACACCGCGGGCCAGCCGGCCTCGGCCATCGTGGGCAGGTCCGGCATGGCGCTGGCGCGGCGGGCGGTCGTCACCGCCAGCGCCTTGAGCTTGCCGGCGCGGATGTTGCCGGCCGCCGAGGCCAGGTTGTCGAAGCTGAAGTCGATCTGCCCGCCCAGCAGCGCCATCATGTTCGGCGCCGCGCCGGCGTAGGGGATGTGCACCGCGAAGATGCCGGCCGCGGACTTGAACAGCTCGCCCGCCAGGTGGCCGGCGCTGCCGTTGCCGCCGGAGCCGTAGTTCAGCCGTGCGGGGTTGGCCCGGGCGTAGGCCACCAGGTCGGCCACGCTGCCGATCTTCAGGCGCGTGGCCGTCTCGGCGTTCATCACCAGCACGTTGGGCACCTGGGCCACGCGCGTGATGGGCGTGAAGTCCTTGATCGGGTCGTAGGGGATCTTCGCGAACAGCCAGGGGTTGATGGCGTGCGTGGCCACCGCGCCCATCACGATGGTCTGCCCGTCGGGTGCCGAGCGCGCGACCTGGTCCACCCCCAGGTTGCCGCCGGCACCGGGCCGGTTCTCCACCACCACGTTGCCCAGGCTGTCCTTCACCGCCTCGGCCAGGATGCGGGCGATGCGGTCCAGCGGGCCGCCGGGCGGGTAGGGCACCACCAGCTTCAGCGGGCCGGCACCCTGGGCCAGGGCAGGGGTGGCCGCTGCGGCGGCCGCGGCCGCGGTGGCGGCCAGGACATGGCGTCGGGTGAGGGTCATGCGGGGTCTCCTTGCTTGTCGCGTTCCGAGGTGAAGGCGTCGGCGAAGAACTGGTCCTCCGGCAGGCCGCACTGGCCGACGAAGTCGCGCTGCGCCGATGCCACGACCACCGGCGCGCCGCAGGCGTAGACCTGGTGGCCCGAGAGGTCGGGCAGGTCGGCCATCACCGCGCGGTGCACGAAGCCGGTGCGGCCGGCCCAGCCGTCCTCCGGCAGCGCGTCGCTGACCACCGGCACGTAGGTCAGCCACGGCAGCTCGGCGGCCTGGGCACGGCACCAGTCGTCCATGTACAGGTCCTGCGGCCGGCGGCCGCCCCAGTACAGCGTGGCCGGCCGCGTGCTGCCCTTCATGCGCAGGTGGTCGATGAGCGCCTTGATCGGCGCGAAACCGGTGCCGCTGGCCAGCAGCACCATCGGCCGCGTGCTGTCCTCGCGCAGGAAGAAGCTGCCGAAGGGGCCTTCCATGCGCAGGATGTCGCGCTCCTTCATCGCGCCGAAGACGTGGTCGGTGAAGCGGCCGCCCGGCATGTGGCGGATGTGCAGCTCGATGGCCGGCGGGCTGCCGAGGTCGTGCGGCGCGTTGGCCATGCTGTAGCTGCGGCGCGCACCGCCCTGCAGGATGAACTCCACGTACTGGCCGGCGTGGTACTGCAGGTTCTGGTTGGCCGGCAGCTGCAGCTTCACGATCATCACGTCGGGCGCGGCCCGGGTGAGGGCGAGCACGCGGCTCGGGAGCTTGAGCACCGGGTACTGGCCGGCGCCGGGCACGCTGCGCGCCTCGACCACGCAGTCGGTCTGCGGCGTGGCGCAGCAGGTCAGGATGAAGCCCTGCTCCTCCTCCTGCAGCGACAGGGCCTTGAACTGGTGCGCGCCGTGCACCACGCGCCCCTGCAGCAGGCGGCTCTTGCAGGAGCCGCAGGCGCCGTCGCGGCAGCCGTAGGGCAGGCCCACGCCCTGGCGGATGGCGGCGGCCAGCATGGGTTCGTCGCGTTCGACCTGGAAGCTGACGTCGGCGGGCTGGATCGTGACCTGGAAGCTCATCGGGGGCGGGCTCGTAAACTGCAGGCCGAATTGTGCCTTTCGCGATGAAGTCCCCTCCGGTGTTGCTGATCGTCGGCTGCGGCGACGTGGGCCTGCGCGTGCTGCCGCAGGTGGTGGGCCGCTGGCAGGTGCTGGTGCTGACCTCCTCGCCGGCGCGCGTGCCGGCGCTGCGGGACGCCGGCGCGCGGCCGCTGGTGGGCAACCTCGACGATCCGGCGACGCTGGGCCGCCTGGGCGGCCTGCCCGACGCCGTGCTGCACCTGGCCCCGCCGCCGTCGCAGGGCGCGCGCGACCCACGCTCGCGGCACCTCGGCCGCGCGCTGCTGCGGGGTGGACGCGCGCGGCGGCTGGTCTACGTCAGCACCACCGGCGTGTACGGCGATGCCGGCGGGGCCTGGATCGACGAGACGCGGCCGGTGGCCCCGGCCAGCGAGCGCGCGCGGCGCCGCGTGGATGCGGAGGCCTGGTGGCGCTGGTGGGGCCGCGCCACCGGGGCGGCGGTGAGCATCCTGCGCGCGCCCGGCATCTACGCGCTGGACCGCGAAGGCGGCGACCCGCGCGAGCGCGTGCGCCGCGGTGCCCCGGTGCTGCGCGCGGAGGACGACGTCTACACCAACCACATCCATGCCGACGACCTGGCCCGCGCCTGCGTGGCGGCCCTGCACCGCGGCGCGCCGCAGCGCGTGATCAACGTCTGCGACCACACGCGCCTGAAGATGGGCGACTACTACGACACCGTGGCCGACCGCTTCGGCCTGCCCCGGCCGCCGCGGCTGTCGCGCGCGGAGGCCGAGCGCACGCTGTCGCCGATGACGCTGTCGTTCATGGCCGAGTCGCGATGCATCGGCAACCGGCGCCTCACGCAGGAACTGCGCCTGCGGCTGCGTTACCCGACGCTGGACGAGGGCCTGGCAGACGGCGGGCTATCGCCGCCGTGAGCCGAACGGCGGCATGCGCCGCCAGTAGCGGATCATCAGCCAGCCGCCGACCATGCCGCCCAGGTGGGCGAAGTGCGCCACGCCGCTGCTGCCCAGCAGGCCCAGGCCCAGTTCCAGCGCGCCGAACACGATGACGAAGGTGCGCGCCTTCATCGGAATGGGCGGGAACAGCGGCATGATGACCCGGTTGGGGAACAGCATGCCGAAGGCCAGCAGCAGCGCGAACAGGCCGCCCGAGGCACCCACCGTGGGCACGCGCGAACCGGCGAGGAACGTGATCACCAGCTGCGCCACCGCCGCGGCCAGCACGCCGGCGAGCAGGAACTGCAGGTAGCGCTTGTGCCCCCACAGCCGCTCCAGCTCGGAGCCGAACATCCACAGGCCCAGCATGTTGAAGAACAGGTGGCCCATGCCGCCGTGCAGGAAGGCGTAGCTCACCACCTGCCAGGGCAGGAAGCGGCCGCTGCCCGCGGGCCAGAGCGCGAAGTAGGCGTCGAGCAGCGGGATGAAGAGCTGCAGGCAGAACACCGCCGTGCAGATCAGCATCAGGTTCCGGGTGACCGGTGGAATCGGCGGCATTGGGTCAGAATGTCAAGCTGGTGCCCGGGAACGGACTCGAACCGTTACGCCTTGCGGCGGGGGATTTTGAATCCCCTGCGTCTACCGATTTCGCCACCCGGGCCTGGGGGTCGCTGCCGATGGCATGCACGGAAGCGGCCGATGATAACTGCAGGAGATCCGCGCCCCATGTCCGCCGCCCGCCCCGAATACCCCACGCTGGAGGACGTGATCGGCCGCACGCCGCTGGTGCGCCTGCAGCGCCTGCCGGGCGCCGACAACGCCGCCCGCGGCAACGTCATCCTGGGCAAGCTGGAGGGCAACAACCCGGCCGGCTCGGTGAAGGACCGGCCGGCCATCAGCATGATCCGGCGCGCCGAGGAGCGCGGCGAGATCCGGCCCGGCGACACATTGATCGAGGCCACCAGCGGCAACACCGGCATCGCGCTGGCCATGGCCGCGGCCATCCGCGGCTACCGCATGCTGCTGGTGATGCCCGAGGACCTGTCCATCGAGCGGGCGCAGACCATGAAGGCCTTCGGCGCCGAGCTGATCCTCACGCCGCGCAGCGGCGGCATGGAGTACGCGCGCGACCTCGCCGAGCAGATGCAGAAGGACGGCAAGGGCCGCGTGCTCGACCAGTTCGCCAACGCCGACAACCCGCGCGTGCACGAGGAGACCACCGGCCCGGAGATCTGGCAGGACACGTCCGGCCAGGTGACCCACTTCGTCAGCGCGATGGGCACCACCGGCACCATCACCGGCGTCTCGCACTACCTGAAGGCGCGCAACCCGGCGGTGCAGATCATCGGCGCCCAGCCCAGCGAGGGGTCGCGCATCCCCGGCATCCGCAAGTGGCCGGCGGCCTACCTGCCGAAGATCCACGACCCGCGCGCGGTGGACGAGCTGGTCTACGTCACGCAGGCCGACGCCGAGGCCATGGCGCGCCGCATGGCGGCCGAGGAGGGCCTGTTCTGCGGCATCTCCGCCGCCGGCGCCTGCTGGGTGGCGCTGCAGATCGCGCAGCGGGTGGAGAACGCCACCATCGTCTTCATCGTCTGCGACCGCGGCGACCGCTACCTGTCCACCGGCGTGTTCCCGGCATGACGGCGCCCGCCGCCCGGCCGCCCCGCGCCCAGGGGGTCTGGTGAGCTACCGGTTCTGCCCGGCCTGCGCCACGCCGCTGGCCGAGATCGCACAGGCCGAGGACGGCGGCCAGAAGACCCGCCTGCGCTGCCCGGCCTGCGGCTGGACGCACTGGAACAACCCGACGCCGGTGCTGGCGGCCATCGTCGAGTGCGTGGACCAGGGCGGCCGCGTGCTGCTCGCGCGCAACGCGGCCTGGACGCACCGCATGTTCGCGCTCATCACCGGCTTCATGGAGGCCGGCGAGTCGCCCGAGGCCGGCATCCGGCGCGAGGTGGCCGAGGAAACCGCGCTGGAGGTGCTGGACACCACCCTGGTGGCGGTGCACGAGTTCCTGCGCATGAACCAGGTGATCATCACCTACCACGTGCGCGCCCGAGGGGAAGTCCGCTTGTCGCCCGAGCTGGCGGAGTACAAGCTGTTCGCGCCTGTGGACATCCGCTGCTGGCGTGCCGGCACCGGGCTGGCGCTGGCCCAGTGGCTGCGTGCACGCGGGCTGGAGCCGCAGTTCATCGACCTGCCACCCCGCGCCTGACCCGGGCGCGGCCGATCCCTAGAATGCCGCCACCATGCAAGCCGACAAAGAGATCGACACCCGCGGCCTGAACTGCCCGCTGCCCATCCTGAAGGCGAAGAAGGCGCTGGCGGAAATGGGCAGTGGCGAGACGCTGAAGGTGGTCTCCACCGACCCCGGCTCCATGCGCGACTTCAAGGCCTTCGCGCGCCAGACCGGCAACGAACTGCTCGACCAGCAGGCGCTGGGCAGCGAGTTCGTGCACGTGCTCAAGCGGCGCTGAATCGCGGGCCGCTGGCGCGGCCCGCCCTCGCGCCGCCGGTCAGAGCTCCAGGCCCTTGAGGTACTCGCGGAAGCCCGGGCCCAGCTGCGGGTGGGCCAGCGCCAGCTCAACGTTGGCCTCGAGGAAACCCTCCTTGCTGCCGCAGTCGTAGCGGCGGCCGGCGTAGCGGTAGGCGAAGACCTTCTCGCGGCGCAGCAGCGAGGCGATGCCGTCGGTGAGCTGGATCTCGCCGCCCACCCCCCGCGGTTGGGTGGCGATCTCGTGGAAGACCCCGGGCGTCAGGATGTAGCGGCCGGCCACGCCCAGGCGGGACGGTGCCACCTCCGGCGCCGGCTTCTCCACGATGCGGGAGACGTCCACCAGCCGATCGTTGACCTCGGTGCCGGCGACGATGCCGTAACGCCGCGTGTGCTCGGCCGGCACCTCCTGCACCGCCAGGATGCTGGCGCGCCACTCGCCGAACTGCTCGACCATCTGCGCCAGCACCGGTGGCTGGCCCACCATCAGGTCGTCGGCCAGCAGCACCGCGAAGGGCTCGTCGCCCACCAGGCGCTGCCCGCAGAGCACGGCGTGGCCCAGGCCCAGCGCCTGCGCCTGGCGCACGTAGATGCACTCCATGTCGTCGGGCTTGACGCTGCGCACCACCTCCAGCAGCTCCTGCTTGCCCGCCTGCTCCAGGGCCACCTCGAGCTCGAAGGTCATGTCGAAATGGTCCTCGATCGGGCGCTTGTGGCGGCCGGTGACGAAGATCATCTCGCGCACGCCGGCGGCATAGGCCTCCTCCACCGCGTACTGGATCAGCGGTTTGTCGACCACCGGCAGCATCTCCTTGGGCTGCGCCTTGGTGGCCGGCAGGAAGCGGGTGCCGAGCCCTGCAACGGGGAATATTGCCTTCTTGACGTACATCTTCTTACATAAAATGACCGCACAAGAGCATGCGGCTGGGATTCTGGCACGCGGGCCTGCCAGGAGTGCGTGAGTAACTCCCCATCACCGTCTTCATGGACCTGCTCATCGTCGAGCCCCTGGAGCCCGAAGTGCTCCAGTGGCTCGAGGCGCGCTATCCAGTGCGTTACGCGCCCGAACTGGCGCGTGACCCGCTGGGGCTGCGGCGTGCGCTGTTCCAGGTGCGGGCCATCATCACGCCGCCGTCGGTTGCCATCGACGAGACGGTGCTGAAGGCCGCACCGCACCTGCGCGCCATCGGCCGCCTGTCGGCAGGCGTCGAGAACATCGACGTCGAGGCCTGCTCACGCGCCGACATCGAGGTGGTGCGGCCCACCAACGCCAGCGCGCAGGCCGAGGCCGAGTTCGCCATCGGCGCGCTGCTGCAGCTGCTGCGCCGGGTGCCGGTGGTCAATGCCGAGGGCCTGCTGGTGGGCCGCGAGCTGGGCAGCGCGCGCGTGGGTCTGGTGGGCATGACGCCGGCGGCCAAGCCCCTGGCGGCGCTGCTCAAGGCCTTCGGCGCCGACGTGGTCGGCTACGACCCCGGCCTGCACGCCTCCGACCCGCTGTGGGCCCAGTGGGGCGTGCGCCCGGTGCCGCTGCGCACGCTGTTCGAGCAGTGCGACGGCGTCTGCCTGCTGCTGGCCTTCTTCACCCGCTACCGCGGCCTGCTCGGCGAGCGCTACCTCTCCGGCTGCAAACCGTACCAGGTGCTGGTCAGCCTGACGCACTCCAGCATCTTCGACGAGGCGGCGCTGGCCGAGGCGCTGGCCGGCGGGCGCATGGCCGCGGCCTGGTTCGACAGCCTGGAGCCCGGCGCGCTGGACCCGGGCCGGCCGCTGCACGAGGTGGAGACGCTGCAGATCACGCCGCGCGTGGCCAGTACCACGCGCGAGTCGCGCCGGCGCAGCGCCTGGGCGGTGGCCCGCCGCATCGACGAGCTGCTCGCCGACACCAACCCGCCCGGCGCCTTCAGGCCGACGTGGGAAGGCGACGTTGCTGATCTTGCAGACGACTGAGCGTCTCCCCGAAGTCGGCCACACGCTGCCGCTCCTGCGCCACCACCGCCGCCGGCGCGCGCTCCACGAAGCTCGCGTTGCCCAGCTTGGCCTGCGCCTTGGCGATCTCGGCCTGCAGCCGGGCGATCTCCTTGCCCAGCCGCTCGCGTTCGGCGGCGACGTCGATCTCCACGTGCAGGGCCAGCCGCAGGTCGCCCGCCACCGTGACCGGCGCGGCGGCGGTGGCTGCCGCGAACGCGGCATCGTCGGCGATGTGGCGCACCTCGGCCAGCCGCGCCAGCGCCTTGAGCACCGGCGTGGCCGAGGCCACGAAACCGGCGTCGCCGGCGGCCAGCAGCGGCACGCGCTCGCCGGGTGACAGGCCCATCTCGCTGCGCAGGTTGCGGCAGGCACCGGTGACGGCCTTCAGCCGCGCCATCCAGGCGTCGGCCGCGGGGTCGATCTTCTCCGGCTGCGCCACCGGCCAGGGCGCGGTGGCCACGGTGCGGCCGTCGCCCTCGGCCTTGCGGCCGGCCACCACCGCCACCGTGTCCCAGAGTTCGGCGGTGATGAAGGGCGCCACCGGGTGCAGCAGGCGCAGCACCGTCTCCAGCGTGCGGATCAGCGTGCGCCGGGTGGCGCGCTGCTCGGCCTCGCTGCCACCGGCGATCTGCACCTTGGCGATCTCCAGGTACCAGTCGCAGTACTCGTCCCAGACGAAGCCGTAGATGGCGTTGGCCACGTTGTCCAGCCGGTAGTCGGCAAAGCCCTGCTCGACCGCGGCTTCCACGCGCTGCAGCTCGTTGGTGATCCAGCGGTCGGCGGCCGAGAAGCGCATGTAGCCCGCCATCGGCCCGGCGGGGCTGGCCACCCGGCCATCGGCGTCGACCACGGCCGGCGCGCACTCGGCCTTGGTGTGCTCCTTCAGCCCGCAGTCCTGCCCCTGGCAGTTCATCAGCACGAAGCGGGTGGCGTTCCAGAGCTTGTTGCAGAAGTTGCGGTAGCCCTCGCAGCGCTTGCTGTCGAAGTTCAGGCTGCGGCCCAGCGAGGCCATCGCCGCAAAGGTGAAGCGCAGCGCATCGGCGCCGTAGCCGGGGATGCCGTTCGGGAACTCGCGCTCGGTGGCCGCGCGCACCTTGGGTGCCGTCTCCGGCTTGCGCAGGCCCACCACGCGCTTGTCCAGCAGCGGCGCCAGCGCGATGCCGTCGATCAGGTCCACCGGGTCGAGCACGTTGCCCTCGGACTTGCTCATCTTGTGCCCGTGCGCATCGAGCACCAGGCCATGGATGTACACGTGGCGGAACGGCACCTTGCCCGTGAAGTGCTTGGTCATCATGATCATCCGGGCCACCCAGAAGAAGATGATGTCGTAGCCGGTGACGAGCACGGAACTCGGCAGGAACAGGTCCTGCTCCACGGTCTTCGCCGGCCAGCCCAGCGTGGAGAAGGGCACCAGGGCCGAGGAGTACCAGGTGTCGAGCACGTCCTCGTCGCGCGTGAGCGCGCCGGTGTAGCCGGCGGCCGCGGCCTTGGCGCGCGCCTCCTCCTCGCTGCGGGCGACGAAGAGCTCGCCGCCCGTGCCGTACCAGGCCGGGATCTGGTGGCCCCACCAGAGCTGGCGGCTGATGCACCAGTCCTGGATGTTCTTCATCCACTGGTGGTAGGTGTTGATCCAGTTCTCCGGGACGAACCTCACCTCGCCGGAGTCCACCGCCTCGATGGCCTCCTGCGCGATGGACTTGCCGCTGGCGCCCGGCCTGGTCATGGCCACGAACCACTGGTCCGTCAGCATGGGCTCCACCACCTGCCCGGTGCGCGCGCAGCGCGGCACCATCAGCCGGTGCTTCTTCGTCTCGACCAGCAGGCCCAGCGCCTCCAGGTCGGCCACGATGCGGCGGCGGGCCTCGAAGCGGTCGAGCCCGCGGTAGGCCTCGGGGGCGTTGTCGTTGACCGTGGCGTCCAGCGCCAGCACGCCGATGGCCGGCAGGCCGTGGCGCTGGCCCACCGCATAGTCGTTGGCGTCGTGGGCCGGCGTGACCTTGACCACGCCGGTGCCGAAGGCGCGGTCCACGTAGGCGTCGGCGATGACCGGGATCTCGCGCCCCACCAGCGGCAGCGTCACGGTGCGGCCCACCAGGTGGGCGTAGCGCTCGTCCTCGGGGTGCACCATCACCGCCACGTCGCCGAGCATGGTCTCCGGGCGCGTGGTGGCCACCACCAGCCGGCCCGAGCCGTCGCTCAGCGGGTAGGCGATGTGCCACAGGAAGCCGTCCTCCTCCTCGCTCTCCACCTCGAGGTCGGACACCGCAGACTTCAGCGCCGGGTCCCAGCTCACCAGGCGCTTGCCGCGGTAGATCAGGCCCTCCTCGTACAGGCGCACGAAGGTCTCGGTGACCACGCCCGAGAGCTTCTCGTCCATCGTGAAGTACTCGTGCGCCCAGCTCACCGAGGCGCCCATGCGGCGCATCTGGCGGGTGATGGTGGCGCCGGAGCTTTCCTTCCAGTCCCAGACGCGGGCGACGAAGTTCTTCCGCCCCAGGTCGTGCCGGCTCAGGCCCTGGTCCTGCAGTTGGCGCTCCACCACGATCTGGGTGGCGATGCCGGCGTGGTCGGTGCCCGGCACCCACAGCGTGTTGCAGCCCTTCATGCGGTGGTGGCGCGTCAGCGCGTCCATCACCGTCTGGTTGAAGGCGTGGCCCATGTGCAGCGTGCCCGTCACGTTGGGCGGCGGCAGCTGGATGCAGAACGAGGGCCGGGCCGGGTCCAGCGTGGGCGCGTTGACGCCGCTGGCCTCCCACAGCGGCGCCCAGCGGGCCTCGATGGCGGCGGGTTCGAAGGATTTCGCGAGGTTGGTCATGTCAGTACCGCCCGGCCGTCCGAAGGGACTGACACGCCCCTCGGGGGCAGCGAACGAAGTGAGCTTGGGGCAGGGTCATGTCAGTACCGCCCGGCCGTCCGAAGGGACTGACACGCCCCTCGGGGGCAGCGAACGAAGTGAGCTTGGGGCAGGTTCATGGCTTGGGCGCAGGAGGTCTCCGGCAGGGGCCTCGTGGGCTCCCTGTCAACGGATTGGGCAGGCCGGGGGTTGCAGGCATCATTGTAGGAGGCCGCCCCCGCCGGAAGGGGCCTGCGGCCGCCTCGCCCCAGGAGCCCATCCGATGAAACTCCCACGCCTTGCCACCCTGTGCGCCGCGGCGCTGCTGCTCGCCGCCTGCGGCGGCGGTGGCGACGACAGCGAGCCCCTGCCGCCCCTGAGCTGCAGCGTGGCCGACCAGAAGACCTGGCTGCGCGGCTACTTCGACGACTGGTACTTCTGGTACGCGCTCGCCCCGCGGCCCAACCCCACCGGGTTCGACACGCTGCAGGCCTACTTCGATGCCTCGCTGTTCGGCGGCAACGCCAGCTTCCCGTCCGACAGCTACAGCTACTACGGCCCCACCGAGGACTTCAACCGCTTCTTCGGCGACGGCGTCACGCGCGGCTACGGCCTGTTCGTGACCGGGGTCGAGGTCGAGGGCCGGCCCGACCTGCCGCTGCGCATCCGCTACATCGAGCCGCGCTCCGACGCCGCCGCCAAGGGCCTGCAGCGCGGCGAGCAGATCCTGTCCATCAACGGCCGCCCGGCGTCGGAGATCATCGCGGCCGACGACTACGACGTGCTGGTGCCGCTGAACGTGGGCGAGCAACTGCAGCTGGTGGTGCGCGGCGCCGGCGGCGACCGCAGCGTCACCCTGGTGGCCAGCGACTACGCGCTCACCCCGGTGACCGGCGCGCGCGTGGTGCAGAGCCCGACCGGCCGGCGCGTGGGCTACGTGTCGGTCAAGGACATGATCGACCAGGTCGACGCGCCGCTGGACGCGGCCTTCGCGCAGTTCCGCCGCGAGGCCGTGTCGGAGGTGGTGCTCGACCTGCGCTACAACGGCGGCGGCTACGTGCGCACCGGGGCCACCGTGGCCTCCTACGTGGGCGGGGCGCGCACGGCCGGCCAGGAGTACGTGCGCCTGCTCTACAGCGACCGGCGTGCGGCCAACAACCTCACCGTGCGCTTCAGCGCGCCGGCCAATGCCGTGGGGCTGTCGCGCGTGTACGTGCTCAGCGGCCCGCGCACCTGCTCGGCCAGCGAGCAGGTCATCAACGGCCTGCGCGGCGCCGGCATCGATGTGGTGCAGGTCGGCGACGTGAGCTGCGGCAAGCCGGTGGGCTTCAACCCGCAGGATGGCGGCTGCGGCCAGACCTTCAGCGTCGTGACCTTCGAGTCGGTGAACGCGCGCAACGAGGGCCGCTACTTCGACGGCCTGGCCCCGCAGTGCGCCGCCAGCGACGACCTCGACCGTCCGCTCGGCGACCCGACCGAGGGCCTGCTGGCCGCGGCGCTGACGCATGCCGACACCGGCGCCTGCCCGGCCACCGGCGCGCGGCGGCTGCAGCCGCTGTCGGCCACGCCGCGGCCCGACGGCAGCCCCCGGCGCCTGAAGGTGGAGCCGGGCGAGTTCCAGGGCATGTTCGCGCGCTGAGCGGGCGGCGGCGCCCCCGGCCGCCGGGCGCGTGCGCCCGGCGGGGGCTCACATGAACAGGTGCTCGCCGGCGTTCTCGCCGCCCAGGATCACGTAGTTCACCTTCTTCAGGTCGGCCAGCACGCGGCCGCCCGCGTAGCTGATGCTGCTCTGCAGGTCCTCGCGCATCTCGCGCAGCGTGTCGGCCAGGTGGCCCTTGATCGGCTCGAGGATGCGCTTGCCCTCGACGTGCTTGTACTCGCCCTTGTTGAAGTCGCTGGCCGAGCCGTAATACTCCTTGCAGCGCACGCCGTCCACCTCCACCGTCTGCCCGGGGCTTTCCTCGTGGCCGGCGAACAGGCTGCCGATCATCACCATCGAGGCCCCGAAGCGCACGCTCTTGGCGATGTCGCCGTGGTGGCGGATGCCGCCATCGGCGATGATGGGCTTGGTGGCCACGCGCGAGCACCACTTCAGCGCGCTGAGCTGCCAGCCGCCGGTGCCGAAGCCGGTCTTGAGCTTGGTGATGCACACCTTGCCCGGGCCCACGCCCACCTTGGTGGCGTCGGCGCCCCAGTTCTCCAGGTCGATCACTGCCTCGGGCGTGGCCACGTTGCCCGCGATCACGAAGGCCTTGGGCAGCTTTGCTTTCAGGTACGCGATCATGTTCTTCACGCTGTCGGCGTGGCCGTGCGCGATGTCGATGGTGATGTAGTCGGCGCCCACGCCCTCGGCCGCCAGGCGGTCGATGACGTCGAAGTCCTGCGGCTTGACGCCGGAGCTGATGGACACGAACTGCCCGCGCTCGCGCATGCGCCGCGCGAAGGCCACGTTGTCGAGGTCGAAGCGGTGCATCACGTAGAAATGACCGCTGGCGGCGAGATATTCTGCAATCGTCTCGTCGACCACGGTCTTCATGTTGCTGGGCACCACGGGCAGCGTGAAGCGCCGGCCGCCGAACTCGATGGAGGTGTCGCACTCGCCGCGGCTGTCCACCCGGCACTTGCGCGGCAGCAGCAGGATGTTGTCGTAGTCGAAGATCTCCATCGCGGCGGCCCTCCAAGGCACATGCAGGCACAAAAAAACCGGCCGGGACGCAGGTCCGGGCCGGTGGCACATTGTACGCGGCCGCTGTCGCGGGTTGACCACGATCATCCGTTGCGCGTGCTCCGATACGCTACCGTGCAGGGTCTTGAAGTCCACCCGCGTGCCGCCTGCCACCCCCCGATCCCGAGACCCCATCGCCGTGCGCGAATGGTGGCGCCTGGGCCTGCTGCTGGGCCTGCTGCTGGCCGGCATCGTGCTGCTGCGCTGGGACGCCTGGCGCCGGGAGGGCCTGGAGGCGCGCACGCACCTGGAGGCGCAGGTGCGCGCCGTCGACGAGAACCTCTCGCGCCAGCTGGAGGGCGCCGACGGGGCGCTGCGTGCCATCGCGGCGCGCATCTCCGAGCATGGGACGGACGGCGCGCGCACCGAGGGGATGCGCGAGCTGCAGATGCTCGCCGCGTCGATGCCGGGCATCCGCACGCTGCTGGTGCTCGACCGTGACGGCCGCGCCCGCCTGTCCAACCGCCCGGAACTGGTGGGCCGCGATCTCGCCGAGCGCGACTACTTCACCCGCGCCCGCGACCGCAACGACCCCGGCGTGCTGCAGCTGTCGCCGCCGTTCCGCAGCGTCCTGGGCGTCTACTCCCTGAACCTGAGCGTGTCGCTGCGCGACGCCGCGGGCCGCTTCGACGGCTTGGTGACCGCCACGCTGGACCCCGACTACTTCCGCACCGCCCTGCAGTCGGCGCTGTACGAGGCCGACATGTGGGCGGCCCTCGCGCACGACGAGGGCACGCTGGTCATGCAGGTGCCGCCGCGTCCGGGGCTGGAGGGGGCGCGGCTGGACCGCCCTGGCAGCATGTTCGAGCGCCACCGCCAGAGCGGCGAGGCGGCCACCTTCTTCGTCGGCCCCATCGCCACCAGCGGCGAGCGGCGGCTGATCGCGCAGCGCACGCTCGGGCCCGCCGCCCTGGCCATGGACCACGGCCTGGTGGTGGCGCTCACGCGCGACGCCGACGCCGTCTACACCGCCTGGCGCGACACCACCGCCAGCTACGGGCTGATGCTGCTGCTGCTGGCGCTGCTCAGCGGCTTCGGGCTGGATGCCCTGCAGCGGCGGCGCGCCGCGGCCGAGGCGGTGCAGCGCGACGCCGCCGCGCGCGCGGCGGCCGACGCCGAACGCCTGGGGCTGGCGCTGGAGGGTGCCGACCTCGCGCTGTGGGAGCTGGACGTGCGCCGCGGCAGCTGCATCGTCAGCCCGCGCTGGCTGGGCATGCTCGGCCTGCCGTCCGACGCCCCGGACGCATCCACCGCGGCCGGCTGGCTGGCCCGCGTGCACCCCGACGACCGCGAGCGCGTGAGCGCGCTGCAGCAGGCCCACATCGACGGACAGAGCCCGGCCTACGAGGCCACCTACCGCCTGCAGCACGCCGACGGCCACTGGGTGTGGGTGCAGGCCCGCGGCCGGGTCGTCGAGCGCGATGCCGACGGGCGGGCGCTGCGCATGCTGGGCACCCACCTGGACGTGACCGAGCGGCTGCGGGCGCAGGAGGCGCTGCAGCACAGCGAGCAGGACCTGGCCACCACGCTGCACTCGATCGGCGACGCGGTCGTGGCCACCGATGCCGAGGGCCGCGTGACGCGCCTGAACGCCGCTGCCGAGCGGCTGACCGGCTGGTCGGCGGCGGAGGCGCTGGGGCGTCCGCTGGCGGAGGTGTTCCGCATCTTCAATGCGCAGGACCGCCGGCCGGCGTTGGACCCGGTGCAGCAGGTGCTGGCCGGCGGCCACGTGGTCGGCCTGGCCAACGACACGCTGCTGGTGGCGCGCGACGGCCGCGAGCTGCAGATCGCCGACAGCGCCGCGCCCATCCGCCGGGCCGATGGCAGCATCGCCGGCGTAGTGATGGTGTTCAGCGACGTCACCGAGCAGTACCGCGTGCAGCAGGCGCTGCGCGACCGCGAGCGGCAGCTCGCGGCGATCGCCGACGCGCTGCCCGGGCCGGTGTCTCGGGTCGACCGCGACGGCCGCTACCTGTTCGCCAATGCGGCCTACGAGCGCTGGTTCGGCCTGCGGCGGGAGCAGGTGGTGGGGCGAACCCAGCGCGAGGTGCTCGGCGACTACTACGCGCGCATCGAGCACCACGTGCGCGCCGCGATGGACGGGCAGACGGTGCAGTACGAGACGCCGGTCCGCCTCCAGGGCCTGCACGGGCACGCCATGGTCACGCTGGTGCCCGACCGCGACGACGACGGCCGGGTCGTCGGCCACTTCACGATCGCCGCCGACATCAGCGAGCGCAAGCGGGCCGAGGACGCGCTGCGCGTCAGCGAGCGGCGCACCCGTGCCCTGCTGGACACCCTGGGCGCCGGTGTCGTCGTGCATGCCGGGGACAGCCGCATCGTCGACAGCAACCCGGCGGCCACCGCGATCCTCGGCCTGTCGGCCGACCAGCTCCAGGGCAAGGCCGACGTGGACCCCGCCTGGCACTTCGTGGAGGCCGACGGCACGCCGATGGCCCTGGAGCGCTACCCGGTGCGGCAGGTGCTGGCCAGCGGCGCGCCGCTGCGCCACTTCATGGGGGGCGTGGTGCGGCCCGACCGCATCGACATCACCTGGGTGCTGGTCGACGCCGTGCCCGTGCCCGACGCCCACGGGCGGCTGGAGCAGGTGGTGGTGAGCTTCGTCGACATCAGCGAGCGCGTGCGGGCCGAAGGCGCGCTGCGCCTGCTGGAGGCCGCGGTGGCGCGCCTGAACGACATCGTCGTCATCACCGAGGCGCCGGCCGATGCCGGGCCGGCGCGCATCGTCTACGTCAACGACGCCTTCGAGCGCGTGACCGGGTACGCCCGTGCCGAGGCCCTGGGCCGCAGCCCGGCCTTCCTCCAGGGGCCCGACACCGACGCCGACGAGGCCCGGCGCGTGGGTGCGGCGGTGCGGGCCCACCAGCCGGTGCAGGCCGAGTTGCTGAACTACGCGCGCGACGGCCGCGCCTACTGGATCGAGCTCGACATCGTGCCGCTGGCCGACGTCGGAGGCCGGGTCACGCACATGGTGGCGGTGCAGCGCGACGTGACCGAGCGGCGCCTGGCCCAGCAGCGGCTCCAGGCCGCGCAGGGCGAGCTGGCGGCCACCATCGCCGCCATCCCCGACCTGCTGTTCGAGGTGACGCTGGACGGCCGGGTGGAGCGCGTGCACGCCTCGCGCCAGGAGCTGCTGGTGGCACCACCGGCGCAGCAGGCCGGGCGGCGCGTGGATGAACTGCTGCCGCCCGAGGCCACCGAGGTGCTGATGGCGGCGGTGCAGGAGGCGCACCGCAGCGGCTTCAGCAGCGGGCGCCAGTACCGCATCGAGCTGCCCGGCGGCCCGCACTGGTTCGAGGTGTCCGTGGCCACCAAGCCGGCACCGGCGGGCGAGGTGCCGCGCTTCGTGCTGCTGTCGCGCGACATCACCGACCGCCAGCGCGCCGAGGCCGAGCGCCGGGCGCTGGAGGCGCAGCTGCGCGAGACGCAGCGGCTGGAGACCATCGGCGCCCTGGCCGGTGGCATCGCGCACGACTTCAACAACGTGATCGCCGGCATCCTGGGCAATGCCGCCCTGGCCCGCCAGGACCTGCCGGCAGACCACCCCGCACTGGCCAGCGTGACGCAGATCGAGCGCGCCGGCCTGCGGGCCCGCGCGATGGTGCGGCGCATCCTCGACCAGGGCCGGCGCAACCCGGTGCGCTTCATCGACCTGGCGCTGCAGCCGGTGCTGGAGGAGCCGATCTCGCTGCTGCGCTCCACGCTGCCGCCCGGGGTGGAGTTGCACGTCGCGCTGGGCCACGAGCCGGTCACGGTGCACGGCGATGCCACCCAGCTGCAGCAGGTGATCATGAACCTGTGCGTGAACGCCGTGCAGTCCCTGCCACCGGCCGGCGGCCGGGTGGACGTGACGCTGCAGGCCGACGCGCAGCATGCGCGTGTGCAGGTGCGGGACACCGGCTGCGGCATGGACGCCGAGACCCTGGCCCACGCCTTCGACCCGCTGTTCACCACCAAGGGCGAAGGCACGGGCCTGGGCCTGCCGGTGGTCAAGGGCATCGTCGAGGGCCATGGCGGCCGCATCCAGGTGGAGAGCCACCCCGGCGTCGGCAGCACCTTCACCGTCGAGCTGCCGCGCGCGGTCAGCGATGCGGTCGTGCCCGACGACGGCGCACCGGCCGCGCCGGCCACCCCGGGCCGAGGCGAGCACCTGCTCTACGTGGACGACGACGAGATCATGCGCGAGGTCGTGCAGCGGCTGCTCGAGCGGGCGGGCTGGCGCGTGACCACGGCGCCCGACGCCAGCGCGGCGCTGGCCGTGCTGGCGCGGCCCGACCAGCGTGTGCAGGCGGTGGTGACCGACATGACCATGCCGCCGGGCATCAGCGGCCTGGAGCTGTGCCGGGCCATCGCCCGCCGGCACCCCGGCCTGCCGATGCTCATCTGCTCCGGCCACCGCACCGACGAGCTGCTGGCCCACGCCGGCGCGGTGGGTGTGCGCCAGGTGCTGGCCAAGGAGGACCTGCTGGACACCTTGGTGGCGGCCGTGGCCGCGGCGCTGGAGCCGCCGGCCTGACGGCCCCGGGGGCGGGCGTGACCGTGGCGCGGACTCCTAGAATGCCCGCATGTCCCTTGCCACCGCCTCGCCCGAACGCCTGCTGCAGGGCCTGAACCCGGAGCAGCTGGCCGCGGTGACGCTGGGGCCGGAGCCCGCACTCATCCTCGCCGGCGCCGGGTCGGGCAAGACGCGGGTGCTCACCACGCGCATCGCCTGGCTGCTGGCCACGGGCCAGGTCTCGCCGGGTGGCGTGATGGCCGTCACCTTCACCAACAAGGCCGCGCGCGAGATGCTCACGCGCCTGTCGGCCATGCTGCCGGTGGCCGTGCGCGGCATGTGGATCGGCACCTTCCACGGCCTGTGCAACCGCTTCCTGCGCGCGCACTGGAAGCTCGCCGGCCTGCCGCAGGGCTTCCAGATCCTCGACAGCAGCGACCAGCTCTCGGCGGTCAAGCGCGTGATCAAGGCCATGGGCCTGGACGAGGAGCGCTTCGTGCCCAAGCAGGTCACGTGGTTCATCGCCGGCAGCAAGGAGGAAGGCCTGCGCCCGCGCGACGTGGAGGTGCGCGACGAGCATGGCCGCACGCTGGTGCGCGTGTACGAGGCCTACGAGGCGCAGTGCGAGCGCGAGGGCGTGGTCGACTTCGCCGAGCTGATGCTGCGCAGCTACGAGCTGATGCGCGACAACGACGCGTTGCGGGAGCACTACCAGCGCCGATTCCGCCACCTGCTGGTCGACGAGTTCCAGGACACCAACCGCCTGCAGTACGCCTGGCTGAAGATGTTCGCGCCCCCGCCCGGCCGCGAGCCGGCACCGCAGCACCAGGCGGTGTTCGCCGTGGGCGACGACGACCAGAGCATCTACGCCTTCCGCGGCGCGCGGGTGGGCAACATGGCCGACTTCGAGCGCGAGTACCGCGTGCAGCGCGTGGTCAAGCTGGAGCAGAACTACCGCAGCTTCGGGAACATCCTGGATTCGGCCAACGCGCTGATCGCCCACAACCGCCAGCGCCTGGGCAAGAACCTGCGCACCGACGCCGGCGCCGGCGAGCCGGTGCGCGTGTTCGAGGCCACCAGCGACTACGCCGAGGCGCAGTGGCTGCTGGACGAGGCCCAGCAGCTGCACCGCGCCGGCACGGCGCTGGCCGAGATCGCGGTGCTCTACCGCAGCAACGCGCAGAGCCGCGTCATCGAGAGCGCGCTGTTCAACGCCGGCGTGCCCTACCGGGTCTACGGCGGGCTGCGCTTCTTCGAGCGCGCCGAGGTCAAGCACGCGCTGGCCTACCTGCGCCTGATCGAGAACGCCAACGACGACACCAGCTTCCTGCGCGTGGTGAACTTCCCGGCGCGCGGCATCGGCGCGCGCACTCTCGAGCAGCTGCAGGACGCCGCGCGCGCCAGCGGGCGCAGCCTGGCGCAGAGCGTGGGCGCGGTGGGCGGCCGCGGTGGCGCGGCGCTGGCCGGCTTCGTGGCGCTGGTGGACGGCCTGCGCGAGCGCACGCGCGGGCTCACCCTGCGCGAGATCATCCGTCAGGTGCTGGACGACTCCGGCCTGGTGGCCTTCTACCGCACCGACCGCGAGGGCCAGGACCGGATCGAGAACCTGGAGGAACTGGTCAACGCCGCCGAGGCCTTCGTCACCCAGGAGGGCTTCGGCAAGGACGCCGTGGCCCTGCCGGTGGACGAGCAGGCGCCCGACGGCGTGGCCGGCACGGCCGCCGTGGTGCCCGACGCCGACACCGGCGAGATCATGAGCCCGCTGGCGGCCTTCCTCACCCACGCCAGCCTGGAGGCCGGCGACAACCAGGCCCAGGCCGGCAGCGACGCGGTGCAGCTGATGACGGTGCACAGCGCCAAGGGCCTGGAGTTCGACGCCGTGTTCATCACCGGCGTCGAGGAAGGCCTGTTCCCGCACGAGAACGCGCTGTCCGATGCCGACGGGCTGGAGGAGGAGCGGCGGCTGATGTACGTGGCCATCACGCGTGCGCGCCGGCGCCTGTACCTGAGCTTCAGCCAGACGCGGCTGCTGCACGGCCAGACCCGCTACAACGTCAAGAGCCGCTTCTTCGACGAGCTGCCGGAAGCGGCGCTGAAGTGGCTCACGCCGCGCCAGCAGGGCTTTGGCAGCGGCTACGCGCGCAGCTACCAGGAGGCCTGGTCGCGCGGCAGCGGTCTGGGCAGCATCGTGGGCGCCGGGCGGGTGGAGCCGCCGGTGCCGCCGGCGATGGCCGCGGCGCGCAGCAGCCACGGCCTGAAGGTCGGCCAGTCCGTCTTCCACAACAAGTTCGGCGAAGGCGTGCTGCTGACCCTGGAGGGCGAGGGCGACGACGCCCGGGCGCAGGTGAACTTCGGCCGCCACGGGCTGAAGTGGCTGGCCCTGTCGGTGGCCAAGCTGACGCCCATCGAGTAGGGGCCGGCGGACGGCCCCCGGCCCGTCAGCCGGCGTCCGGCGGCGGTGGTGCAGGGTCCGCGGCGGCGGCCTGGCCGAAGCAGTCGTGGAAGCTGAACACCAGCGACACGTAGAAGGCGGTGGAGAACAGCAGGCCGAAGGACAGCGCGGCCAGGCCCACGAACTGCGGCGCGCCCACCAGCCCCAGCAGCAGCGCCGTGACCAGGCCCGACAGCGCCGCCAGCCCGAACCAGGCCAGCGCATAGACCAGGAACGCGCCCTTGCCGCGCCACACCGCCAGCGTGCTGGAGAACAGCGACTGCGCCACCCCCTGGCCGCCCCAGTACACCAGGGCCGGCGCGTGCCAGAAGGGCACCGACAGCAGCGCCGCCCCCAGCAGCGCGAACACGGTGCCGGTGAACACGCCGCGGTCGGCCGCCAGCGCGTCCACCTCGGCCTGCGTGGCCTGGCCGGTGCCGATCACGCGCTGCAGCTCGCCGAGCTGCCCGCCGGAGACCAGGTTGGCCAGCAGCAGCAGGCCCACCGCCGAGACCCCGTAGGCCACGCACAGCGCCAGCACGCGGCCACGGCGGCGCGGGTCGCCGGCCAGCGGCTCGAAGAACTGCCCGGGGTGCACCGGGCCGCGCTGCAGCGCCGAGGCCGAGGCGATCATGAAGCCCAGCGACAGCAGCGGCAGCATCGCCATCTGCAGCAGCGGGCCCAGCAGCGGCAGCAGGCCCACCAGCAGGGCCACGAACAGGAAGACGAAGAACAGCCCGGCGAAGGCCATCGGCCGGCGTGCGAACAGGCGGAAGGCGTCGCGCACCCACTGCGCGCCGCGGGCCGGGTGAGGGGTCTTCAGGGACAGCGCCATGCGGGCTCGGGGTCGCTCGGTGTCGGGCTCGGAGTGGGGGGAAGGCCGGCCGCTCACAGCGGCGGGTGCCAGGGGCGCTCGAGGCGTTCGCGCAGCACGCGCTCGAAGTGCGTGGGGTCGTGCGCCTTCAGCAGTGCGGCCGGCCGCGGCAGGTGCAGGTCCCACAGGCGCGACAGCCAGAAGCGGAAGGCCGCGGCACGCAGCATGGCCGGCATCAGGCGGTGCTCGGCCGCCGTCAGCGGGCGCACGCCGGCGTAGGCGGCCACGAAGGCGGCGGCGCGGGCCTCGTCCAGCCGGCCGCTGTCGAGGTCGATGCACCAGTCGTTGAGGCAGACGGCGATGTCGAACAGCCAGGCGTCGGTGCCGGCGAAGAAGAAGTCCAGGAAGCCGGTGAGCCTCTCGTGCGCGGGCAGGCCGTCGAACATGACGTTGTCGCGGAACAGGTCGGCATGCACCGGGCCGCGTGGCAGCGCCAGCGCGTCGGCCGAGCCGGCCACGGCCTGCTGGAAGGCCAGCTCCTCGCGCAGCAGCGCGCCGTTGGCGGCCTCCAGGTGCGGCAGCACCTGCGGCACGGTGGCCTCCCACCAGGCCAGGCCGCGCGGGTGGGGCTGCTCGTGGGGGTAGTCCCGCGCCGCCTCGTGCAGCCGCGCGAGCATGGCGCCCACCTGCGTGCAGTGGTGCAGGTCGGGCGCCAGCCGGTGGCTGCCCGGCAGCCGCGTGAGCAGCGCCGCCGGCTTGCCCTGCAGCGTGAAGCTCAATGCGCCGTCGGCACCGGCCTGCGGATCGGGCACCGGGATGCCGCGCGCGGCCAGGTGCTGCATCAGGCCCAGGTAGTAGGGCAGCTCGGCCGGCTGCAGGCGCTCGAACAGGGTCAGCACGTAGCGGCCCGGCCCGGGGCCACCTTCGGTGTCGACGAACCAGTTGCTGTTCTCGATGCCGCCACGGATGCCCTCGAAGCGCAGCAGACGGCCCAGGCCCAGGCGGGCGACGAGCGCGCGCACGTCGTCCTCGGGCACCGGGGTGTAGACCGCCATGGCGGCCTCAGAAGGCGAACAGCCGCCAGACGCGCTGGCCGGCGCTGCGGCGGTCCTGGGCGGTGTCGCGGCCGGGGTCGGCGGGCACGATCTCGTACGCGGGGGCCCCGGCGGCCTTGGGCTGCACCACCAGGCGCTGGTTGAGGCCGCGCACGCGCAGCTCCTCGATGCGCGCGCCGTCGTCTTCCTGCACGCTGCGCTGCACCGCGGGCTCCGGTGCGGCGCGCACCGGCGCGGCCAGTGCCGCAGCCACGGCGGCCAGGGTCAGCAGCAGGGCGGAGGAGGGGCGCGCCATGTCCCGGATTCTACGGGCCGCGCCACAATGCCCCCATGCAAGCTCCCCTGATGCTGCTCGTCGACGGCTCCAGCTACCTGTACCGCGCCTACCACGCGATGCCGGACCTGCGCTCCCCCGACGGCTTCCCCACCGGGGCCATCCACGGCATGGTGGCCATGATGAAGTGGCTGCGCGAGCGCTATCCGGCGGCACACGCGGCCTGCGTCTTCGACGCCAGCGGCCCCACCTTCCGCGACGCCTGGTACCCCGAGTACAAGGCGCACCGCGCGCCCATGCCCGACGACCTGCGCGCCCAGATCGAGCCCATCCACGAGGTGGTGCGGCTGCTGGGCTGGCCGGTGCTGGTGGTGCCCGGCATCGAGGCCGACGACGCCATCGGCACCCTGGCCCGGCGCGCCGCGGCCGAGGGCCACGAGGTGCTGATCTCCACCGGCGACAAGGACCTGGCGCAGCTGGTCACGCCCCAGGTGCGGCTGATCAACACCATGGCCAAGCCGCCGGAGCTGCTGGACGAGGCCGGCGTGCAGGCCAAGTTCGGCGTGCCGCCGGCACGCATCGTCGACTACCTCACGCTGATCGGCGATGCCGTGGACAACGTGCCCGGCGTCGACAAGGTGGGCCCGAAGACGGCGGCCAAGTGGATTGCCGAGCATGGCAGCCTGGACGGCGTGGTGGCCGCCGCCGCCGGCATCAAGGGCGTGGCCGGCGACAACCTGCGCCAGGCGCTGGACTGGCTGCCCACCGGCCGCCGGCTGATCACCGTCGTGACCGACTGCGACCTCGGCGGCCACGTGCCCGGCTGGCCGGCGCTGGAGGGGCTGGCGCTGGCGCCGGTGCGGCGCGACGCGCTGCTGGACTTCTACAACCGCTACGGCTTCCGCACCTGGCGGCGCGAGCTGGAGGCCGACCTCGGCCTGACCCCGGAGGCCGCGCCCGCCGGGGCGCCGGCTGCCGATGCGCCGGGCGCGCCCCGGGTGGAGATCGCCCGCGACTACGAGACCGTCACCACGCCCGAGCGGCTGCAGCACTGGCTGCAGCGGCTGCAGGCGGCCGAACTCGCCGCGGTGGACACCGAGACCGACTCGCTGGACCCGATGGCCGCGCGCATCGTGGGCATCAGCGTCGCCGTGGAGCCCGGCCGTGCCGCCTACGTGCCCACCGGCCACACCGGCCCCGATGCGCCGGCGCAGCTGCCGCTGGAGGAGGTGCTGGCCACGCTGCGGCCCTGGCTGGAGGACCCGGCCCGCCCCAAGGTGGGCCAGAACCTCAAGTACGACCTGCACGTGTTCGCCAACCACGGTGTGGCGCTGCGCGGCGTGGCCCACGACACCATGCTGCAGAGCTACGTGCTGGAGGCCCACCTCGGCCACAGTCTGGAGAAGCTGGCCGAGCGCCACCTCGGCCGCAAGGGCCTGAGCTACGAGGAGCTGTGCGGCAAGGGCGCGCACCAGATCCCGTTCGCCCAGGTGGACGTGGCACGCGCCACCGAGTACAGCGGCGAGGACAGCGAGATGGCGCTGCAGGTGCACCAGACGCTGTGGCCGCGCCTGCAGGCCGAGGGCCGGCTGGCCGACGTGTACGCCCGCATCGAGATGCCGGCGATGCAGGTGCTGCAGCGCATCGAGCGCCATGGCGTGCGGGTGGATGCCGCGGTGCTGGCCGCGCAGAGCCGCGACCTCGCCGAGCGCATGCTGGCGCTGGAGCAGGAGGCCTACGCCATCGCCGGCCAGCCCTTCAACCTCGGCAGTCCCAAGCAGATCGGCGAGATCCTGTTCGGCAAGCTCGGCCTGCCGGTGAAGAAGAAGACCGCCAGCGGCGCGCCCAGCACCGACGAGGAGGTGCTGCAGGAGCTGGCCGCCGACTACCCGCTGCCGGCGCGCATCCTGGAGCACCGCGGCCTGGCCAAGCTCAAGGGCACCTACACCGACAAGCTGCCGCTGATGGTGAACCCCGCCACCGGCCGCGTGCACACCAACTACGCGCAGGCGGTGGCGGTGACGGGGCGGCTGGCGAGCAACGAGCCCAACCTGCAGAACATCCCGATCCGCACCGCCGAGGGCCGGCGCGTGCGCGAGGCCTTCGTCGCGCCGCCGGGCCACCGCATCGTCTCGGCCGACTACAGCCAGATCGAGCTGCGCATCATGGCCCACATCAGCGAGGACCCGGCCCTGCTGCGCGCCTTCGCCGACGGCATCGACGTGCACCGCGCCACCGCCAGCGAGGTCTTCGGCGTGCCGCTGGCCGACGTCAGCGGCGAGCAGCGGCGCTACGCCAAGGTCATCAACTTCGGCCTCATCTACGGCATGGGTGCCTTCGGCCTGGCGAGCAACCTGGGCATCGAGCAGAAGGCCGCCAAGGACTACATCGACCGCTACTTCGAGCGCTTTGCCGGCGTGAAGCGCTACATGGCCGAGACCAAGGCCCGGGCTGCCGAGCAGGGCTACGTGGAAACCTTCTTCGGCCGCCGCGTGTGGCTGCCGGAGATCCGGGGCGGCAACGGGCCGCGGCGCGCCGCGGCCGAGCGCCAGGCCATCAACGCGCCGATGCAGGGCACGGCGGCCGACCTGATCAAGCTGGCGATGATCGCGGTGCAGGAGGCGCTGGACCGCGAGCACCGTGCCACCCGCATGATCATGCAGGTGCACGACGAGCTCGTGCTGGAGGTGCCGGAGGCCGAGCTGGACTGGGCACGCGAGGCCGTGCCGCGCCTGATGGCCGGCGTGGCGGCGCTGAAGGTGCCGCTGGTGGCCGAGGTGGGCGTGGGCGCCAACTGGGACGAGGCGCACTGATGGTGGCGCGGGCCATGACCGGGTCGGCGCTGGCGCTGGCGCTGCTGGCCGGCTGCACCGTGCCGGAGATGCCCACGCTCTCGGAGCCGCCGGCGCCGGTGTACCGCAGCGAGCGCTTCGACGCCGACTCCTCCCACGCCCACCGCTACCCGCGCGGCGCCGAGGACGTCTGCGAGGGTGCGCGCCGGGCGCTGCTGAGCCAGGGCTACGTGCTGTCGCGCAACGACCGCGTGGTGCTGGTGGGCAGCAAGTTCTTCCAGCCCGAGCGCGACCGCCACGTCGAGCTCAAGCTGCAGGTGACCTGCGTGCCCGACGACGCCGCCGACCTCGCGGCCAGCGCCTACGTGGCGGCGTGGGAGGAGCAGTACGTGGTGAAGAAGTCCACCTCGTCGTCGAGCCTGGGCGTCAGCGCCATCGGCTCCATCTCCCTGCCCATGGGCTCCAGCGAGGACTCGCTGGTCAAGGTGGGCGTGCAGACCGTGCGCGAACCCGGCTTCTACGACCGCTTCCACAAGCTGATCGGGCAGCTGCTGCCGCCGCGCTGAGCGGTGCGGGCCGTGTGCCCGCTCTTGCGGCCGTTGAAGACGCGCCCGGTAGAGACAGTGTCCCTTTCATGCAGTACCGCGTACTGGTACCATGACGGCGTGAAGCGCAGTCATCGCAAGACGCTCGAGTCGCTCTTTGCGTATCCGACCCCTGCCAACATCGCGTGGAAAGACATCGAGGCGCTGCTTGTCGGGCTCGGTGCCGAGGTGTCGGAGCGAGAGGGAAGTCGCGTCGCGATCTGCCTCTTCCAGGAGGTGCGTGTGTTTCATCGGCCGCACCCTTCGCCACAGACGGACAAGGGGGCCGTGGTCTCTGTCAGGAAGTGGCTTGAACAACACGGAGTGAGGCCATGAACGTCATGACCGTCGACGGATACAGCGCACGGATCGAGTACGACCCCGAGACTGACATGTTCCGAGGTGAGATTCTCGGGCTCAACGGTGGCGCCGACTTCTACGGCAAGAACCCCAAGGCGCTGCGCCAGGAGTTCAAGCGCTCGCTCGCGGTCTTCCTGGAAGTGTGTGCCGAGAAGGGCATCGAGCCTCGACGCAGCTATTCGGGCAAGTTCAACCTGCGCATCGCGCCCGAACTGCACGAGCGGTTGGCCATCGCCGCGCAGGCCGAAGGCAAGAGCATCAACGCGCTTGCGGCCGAAGCGCTGGCCATGCGCGTCGCGGGCTGAGGCCTCTCGAGAAGCGCCCGTCAGTGGCACCGCGTCCAGCAAGGCCGGCCCCCGGCCCGGCTTGTATGTTCAGACCAGACCAGCACGGTAGAGTCTGAACGCCGTCGAGGCGTC
>VFQM010000225.1_pt1 | contig 68884 bp, 67 predicted proteins | sample 3512391 | NCBI WGS metagenome assembly VFQM01 (sample SAMN10412369, study PRJNA504923) | tailings metagenome | isolation source: Replicate 1 from Balatoc abandoned mine | place: Philippines | reverse complement strand
AACCCTTGTCGTCCACGCAGCGCATCAGCGCGTTGAGCGCGTTGTGCGAGTCGTACGTTCCCGGGGTCCAGCCCAGCATGTAGAAGCTGGTATCGCGCCGCAGGATCTTGGGGAAATAGGTGCCCTTGGTCTCCGCCTGAAGGTTGATCTTGATGCCCACGCGCGCCAGGTTGGCCGCCACGGCCTCGCAGATGTTGCCGTCATTGACATAACGGTCGTTCGGGCAGTTCATCGAGACCTCGAAACCGTTGGGGTAGCCTGCTTCGGCCAACAGCTTCTTCGACGCTTCCGGGTCGTATGGCAAGCGGGTGTTCATGGCCGGGTCAAAACCATTGATGCCGGGCCCGACCATGAGCGCGGTGGGCGCCGAGGCACCGCGCATCACGGTGCGCTGGATGCCCTGGATGTCAATGGCCTGATAGAAGGCCTGGCGCACACGCTTGTCCTTGAAGGGGTTCTTGCCCTTCACGTTGGAGTAAAGCAGTTCGTCGCGCTTCTGGTCCATACCAAGGAAGATGGTGCGCAGCTCGGGGCCCTGCATCACCTTGGTCTTGCCGCTGGCGTTGATGCGCGCCACGTCCTGCAGCGGCACGGGTTCGATCACATCCACCTGGCCCGACAACAGGGCCGCCACGCGCGTGGCGTCGTTGCCGATCGGCGTGTACTCGACGTTGATCACGTTGCCTTCGATCTTGCCCCAGTAGTTACCGTTGCGCTGGAAGGTGGTCTTGACGTTGGGCTGGCGCTCACGCAGGCGGAACGGGCCGGTGCCGTTGGCACGGAACGAGGCCGCGTTCTCGATGCCCTTGCGGCGGTCCACCGGGCGCGTGGCCTGGTTGTCCTCGCTCCATTTCTTGCTCATGATGTAGAGCAGCGAAATCACATCGGGCAGGATGGGGAACGGCGCCTTGGTCTCGATTTCCACCACGAAATCGTTCACCTTGCGCACTTCCTTCACATCGTTTGTGTAGCTCTTCATGTCCGAGCCGTCACCTGACGCACGCGCGAAACTGAACAACACATCATCGGCCGTGAACGGCGTGCCATCGTGGAACGTCACGTTGCGGCGCAGCTCGAAACGCCAGACCGTGGGCGATGTCTGGCGCCAGCTGGTGGCCAGCGCCGGCGTCAAGCCAAGTTTGCTGTCGCGACCCACGAGCGGCTCATAGACGTTGCCGGTCACGCTGAGCTGAAGCGATTCGTTGAGCGAGTGCGGGTCCATCGACAAGGCATCGCCCTGGTTACCGATGCGCACGGTCTGCGCGGATGCGGCACCGGCGACGGCCAGCGCGCCGGCCACCAACATGGCGGCTGCGGTTTTTCTCAAGTTCATGCTTCGCTCCTGACAGGGGTGGGGGAAACGGATTGGGGGCGGTGGGCAGCGGCGGGCTCGTCGGCCAGCGGCATGCCCTGTTCGATCAGACCGGCGTGCAGTGCCGCACCCAGCGGCAGCACGTCGTCGTTGAAGTCGTAGCGGCTGTTGTGCAGGAAGCAGGCGCCCTGCCCGTTCTCGGCGCCCTGGCCCAGGCGCAGATAGGCGCCGGGCTTGACCTGCAGCATGAAGGAGAAATCCTCCGCGCCCATGCTCGGGTCCATGTTGCGGTCCACGTGTTCGTGCCCCACCAGTTTTTGCGCCACTTCCACGGCGAAACGGGCTTCATCGCGCGTGTTGATGGTGGCGGGGTAGATGCGTTCGTAGTGCAGGTGCGCCGACGCACCCAGGCCCAGCGCCACGCCCGAGCAGACCTCGTGCAGTCGCTTCTCGACCATGGCCTGCACCTCGGGGTTGAAGGTGCGTACGGTGCCCACGAGCCTGGCGGTGCCTGGGATCACGCTGAATGCACCGGGATCGCCCGCCTGCATGGCACACAGGCTGATCACCGCGCTGTCGATGGCGCGCACGTTGCGCGAGACGATGCTCTGCACTGCCGTGATGATGTGGGCCGCCACCAGCACCGGATCGACCGCCGCATAAGGGTGGGCACCGTGCCCGCCCTTGCCGGTGATCTCGATAGTGATGCGGTCGGCCGAGGCCATCATCGGCCCCGGGTTCACGCCCACCGTGCCCGGGCGCATCTGCGGCCAGTTGTGCATGGCGAACACCGACTGCACCGGGAAGCGATCGAACAGGCCGTCCTCGATCATCGCCTTGGCGCCGGCAAAGCCTTCTTCGCCGGGCTGGAAGATCAGGACCGCGGTGCCGTCGAAGTGGCGCGTCTCGGCCAGGTAGCGCGCGGCGCCCACCAGCATGGCGGTGTGCCCGTCGTGGCCGCAGCCGTGCATCATCCCGGGCTTGCCAGACTTCCACGCGAAGTCGTTGTGCTCGGTCATGGGCAGCGCGTCCATGTCGGCGCGCAGCCCGATCATGCGGCCGCTGGCGGTGTTGCGCCCGCGGATGACGGCAACCACACCGGTCTTGCCGATGCCGGTGTGGATCTCGTCCACACCGCAGACCTTGAGCGACTCCACCACGCGCTTGCTCGTGTAGACCTCCTCGAAGCCCAGTTCGGGGTGGGCGTGCAAGTCGCGCCGCAACGCGGTGAGCTCGGGGTGGTAGGCCGCGATGTGGGCGAAAGCGCGGCCGTGGGCCCGGATGCGCGAAACCGCCATGTCAGTGCCCCCCTGCCTTCTCCACGCGCAAGCGCGGATCGACGGCGAAGTACAGCAGATCGACGATCAGGTTGATGACCACGAAGATCAGCGCAATCAGGCACAGGTAGGCCGCCATCACCGGGATGTCGGCGAAGGTGACGGCCTGGATGAACAGCAGCCCCATGCCGGGCCATTGAAACACCGTCTCGGTGATGATGGCAAACGCGATCAGGCCACCGAGCTGCAGACCGGTGATGGTCATCACCGGCACGAGCGTGTTCTTCAGCGCGTGCCCGAAGTGCACCGCGCGGTTGGTGAGGCCACGCGCCCGCGCGAACTTGATGTAGTCGGTGCGCAGCACCTCCAGCATCTCGGCACGCACCAGCCGCATGATCAGCGTGAGCTGGAAGATGGCCAGCGTGATGGCCGGCAGCGTGATGTGCACCCAACCCTTGGCCGTGAGCAATCCCGAGCTCCACCAGCCGACCTGCACCACGTCGCCGCGGCCGAAGCTGGGGAACCAGCCGAGGTGCACAGCGAACACCAGGATGAGCAGGATGCCGATGAGGAAGGTGGGCAGCGACACACCGAGCAGCGAGATCGTCATGAACACCTGGCTCATGAAGGTGCCGCGCTTGAGTGCCGCGTACACGCCCATCGGAATGCCGACCAGCAAGGCGAGCAGGGCAGCCACCATGGCCAGTTCCAGCGTGGCCGGGAAACGCTCGGCGATCAAACGCGAGACCTTCGCCCCCTGGCGCAGGCTCAGGCCGAATTCGCCCTGTGCCGCGTTCGCAAGGAAGTGCCAGAACTGGATGAAGAACGGCTGATCGAGGCCGAGGTCGGCGCGCAATGCGCGCACCTGCTCGGGTGTTGCGTCTTGCCCGAGCAGGAAGACCACCGGGTCCCCGACGTACTGGAACAGCATGAAGGCGATCAGCGCAACGCTGATCATGACGATCAGTGCCTGGACGAGCCGCCGCAGAATGAATGCAAACATCGGATGAAGAAACAAGAGAGGGTCGCGCCAATCATGGGGCGACCCTCTGCGGTCAAGGACGCGCTCAGTTTACCTTGATGAGGCGCCAATCCAGGCGGTTGTCCGCGCGGTGCACGACATCGATGTTCTTCTTCATCGCCCAGGGGATGACCTGGTTGTGCAGCGGGATGTGCGCCACGTCGGTGTTCTGCAACGCCAGCGCTTCGGTCAGCAACCGGTTGCGGATCAGCGTGTCGGTCTCGGTCTTGGCGCGATCGATGATCTGGTCCATCTTGGGGTTGCTGTAGCGACCCACGTTGTAGTTGCCATCACCGCCCTGGCCCACGCTGCGCACCAGCGACTGCAGGCTGTAGAGCGCGTCGAAGGTGGGCACGCCCCAGCCCAGCATGTAGATGCTGGCCTCGTAGCGCTGGATCATCGGGAAGTAGGTGGACAGCGGCAGTGTGCGCAGCTTGGCCTTCACCCCGATGCGCGCCCACATGGCCGTGACGGCCTGGCAGATGGCCTCGTCGTTGATGTAGCGGTTGTTCGGGCAGGCAAAGTCGACCTCGAAGCCGTCCTTGTAGCCGGCGTCGGCCAGCAGCTTCTGCGCGGCTGCCACGTCGAACGGATAGCGCGTATGCACCGACTCCGTCCAGCCTGCCACCTGCGGCGCAACCAACGCACCGGTGGGCTGGCCCAGGCCCCGCAGCGTGACGCGGGAGATGGCGTTCATGTCGATCGCCTGGTACAGCGCCTTGCGCACGCGCACATCTTTCAGCGGGTTCTTGCCCTTGACGTTGCTGCCCACGAGCTCATCGCGGTGCTGGTCCATGCCGAAGAAGATGGTGCGGTTCTCGATGCCATCGATGACCTTGAGGTTGCCGTCCTGGCGCAGGCGCGGCAGATCCTGCGGGCTCGGATCGAGCACGAAGTCGACCTCACCCGAGAGCAGCGCAGCCATGCGGGTGGCCGTGGCCTTCACCGGGGTGTAGACGATCTCGGTCACGTTGCCTTCTGACTTGCCCCACCAGTTCGGGTTGCGAGTCAGCACCAGGCGCTGGTCCTGCACCCATTCCTTGAGCATGAAAGGGCCGGTGCCCATGGCGTTGCGGTGGGCAAAGTTCTCGTCCTGGGTCTTGATGTCCTTGGGCGCGACGGAGTTGTTCTTCTCCGCCCAGGCCTTGCTCATCATGCGCAGCTCGGTCAACTGGTTGATCAGCACCGGGTTCGGGCCCTTGGTGAAGATGTCGATCGTGTTGTTGTCGACCTTCACGATGCGGTCGATGCCCTGCACATAGGGCGAGAAGTTCGAGGTCGGCGCCATGGCACGCTGCAGCGAGAACACCGCATCGTCGGCGCTGAAGGTCGATCCGTCGTGGAACTTGACGCCGGTGCGCAGCGTGAGACGCAACTGGGTGGGCGAGACCTGGTTCCAGCCCGTGGCCAGCAGCGGCTCGGGTTTGAAGGTGCGGCTGTTGTAGTAGACGAGAGACTCATAGACCGACGCGTGCACACCGTTGGCGAGCGCGTTGTTCTGTGAGTGGATGTCCCACGTGGGAATGTCGCTGGCGCTGGTCCATTTGAAGGTCTTGGCATGCAGGCCGCCGACGGCAAACGCCAGCGCAGCACCCAGGACGACCGCACGCAGTGGCATGGGGGTCAGTTTCATCGTTGACACCTGAAATAAATGAAGGTGCCGGGAATATGCAACAAGCGTTCCTGCACTAGCGAGGGGACTTACCCGTATCGGGTATTCGCAGCGATCCGCGTGCTTGACGCGTCGCAGGACAGCTGCACGACCTGGCAGCAGGCGGGAAGCGCGCATGGGCACCATCCGATGCCCCACTGGAGCCACCCTGCAACGTAGAACACCCTGCAGTATGCGTAGTTCTTAAGAACTATATTGATCTGACCCGATGACCGATTTCGGGTAGTTTTGTCTCCAACTTCATTCAGGAAGGTTCGCCCATGAAAAAACGTCTCTTCGCCTTGTTGCTGTCGCTCACCTCTGTCGTCACCTTCGCCGCGGTCGACGTCAACAAAGCCAGTGAAGCCGATCTCGACAGCATCAAGGGCATCGGTCCCGGCACCAGCAGCAAGATCATCGAGCAACGCAAGGCCGCACCGTTCAAGAGCTGGGGCGACCTCATGACCCGCGTCTCGGGTATCGGTGCCAAACGTGCAGCGAGCCTGTCCGAACAAGGGCTCACCGTGAACGGCGAAACCTTCAAACCCGATGCTTCGGCCACCACCAACCCGAGCACCGCGAAACCGAAGCAGTAAGCTCTGTCGACAGCCCAAAGAAAAAACCGCCCGGTTTCCCGGGCGGTTTTTTCATGTCGAGCGTTCTTTGGAGAACGATCAGAAGGCGTGACGCACGCCCACGGCGTAGAGGCGGAACTCGTCGATCTTGGCGCCAGCGGCGTTCTCCGCCTTGCCCGAGGTCACACCCGCGTAAGCGGTGGTGCGCTTGGACAGGGCGTAGGTGGCAGCCAGGCCGAAAGCGGTGCGCTCACCGTCGCCGCCAGCGGCGTTGTCGGTGCTGCGGGCGAAACCAGCGCCCAGCGTCAGCTGGCTGCTCAGCGGGAAGTCGGCGCCGAAGCTGAAGTCGGTCGACTTGGCGTCGGTCAGCTTGTCTTTGGCGGAGCCGTAGTTGCCTTTGAGCACAGCAACGCCGAGGTCGTACGAAGCGCCCAGGCGGGTGTAGGCCAAGCTGTTCGGCGTGGCGGTTGCTTTTTCCTGCTGGTAGGCGAAGCCCACGAACAGCGGGCCACCCGTGTAGGTCAGGTTGACGGCGCCAACCTTGGCGTCGAAGCCGTTGGGAGCAGCCGGCTTCTCATCGAGAGAGTAGGACACGGCACCGGCAAAGCCGCCGAACGAGGGCGAGGTGTACTTGATCGCGTTCGCGGGGTTGGCGTTGTAAGCGGTGCTGCCGAAGGCCACATACTCGGGCGAGAAGGCCGAGTCGAACAGCGTGAAGGCGCTGGCGCTCACATCGTAGAAGGCGGTCCACATGCGGCCGGCGGTCACGGAGCCAAAGCCACCTTCAAAGCCGACAAAGGACTGGCGGTTGAACGACAGGCGACCGGCGGTGCCGTCGTCGGGCGTCAGCGCGCCTTCCAGGGTGAAGATGGCGGACAAGCCACCGCCCAGGTCTTCCGAACCTTTGAAGCCCAGACGGCTGACGCTCAGACCGTTGTTGTCGAGCTTGGAGACCGAGGGGGCACCCAGGCCGTCCTTCACGCTGCCCACCCAAACGTCGACGATGCCGTACAGCGACACCGACGATTGGGCACTGGCGGCGCCAGCAAACGAGCCGAGAACGGCCAGGGCAATCAGAGACTTCTTCATGGAGCTTCCTTTGAAGTGATGGGGAATAACGCCGATTTCAGAAAACTGAAACGTGTGTGATGGTAGGCGAGGCACAGGAGAAGATCAGGGTTATCCCTCGGATATCGGTTGCAATACCCTCTGAGTGTTGCCCTGTTGCAACGCAACACCTTCCTTCAACTTGAAGCAAAAGTCAGGCCACCCAGCAGCCCTGGCGACCATGAAAAAAGCCACCGCTTTCGCGGTGGCTTTTGGCTTTCAGAGGCCTGCGGGTCAAGCCCGCCGGGCATCAGAAGGCGTGACGCACGCCGACTTCGAAGCCGCGGGTCTTGACCGCAACGCCGGGGTCGGTGCTGATGCGAGCGTAGTTGCCGTACAGGGCGGTGCGCTTGCTCAGGCCGTACTCGTAGCCCAGGGCGATCTGGCGGGCGTCGGCGTCAGCACCGGCGATGTCCAGTTCGGTACGGGTGTACGAAGCCTTCACCAGACCCGGGCCCACAGGAGCGGTCAGGCCGATCATCAGGTTCGTGATCTTGGTGTCGATCGACTTGTCCTTGGACGTGGTGTAGTTGAACATCGGCTTGATGAAGCCGAAGTCATACGACGCGCCCACGTTGGTGCGGCTCACGTCGGCGGTGGCGCAGTTGGCACCCACCGGCGCAGCGCCGGTACCCAGGCAGCCTTCCGAAGCGGTGGCGAAGCCAACCGACAGCGGGCCACCGGCGTAGGTCACGCGCAGGCCGGAGTAGTCGCTGGAGCTCGAGCCCGTGGCCACTTCCTTGAAGCCATACGAGAGCTGAGCCTGGAAGCCGCTCATGTTGGGCGTGAAGTAGGAGATCAGGTTGTTCGAACGCACGGCGGTGCCGGTGACCAGGCCAGCCAGGCCGCCATAGACGTTGATCGAGCTGCCCAGACCGACGGTGCCGAACGGGTCGTACACGGTGTGGTTCCAGAAGGTCGGCACGTAGTCGCGGCCCAGACGCACTTCACCGAAGCCACCCGAGAGGCTCACGGTGCTGCGACGCTGGAAGCTCAGACCGCCGGCGGTGCCGTTGTCGGGGTTCAGCGCGCCTTCGAGCCAGAAGCTGGCGCTCATGCCGCCGCCCAGATCTTCCACGCCACGCACGCCGAGGCGGCTCGAAGCGGTACCGTCCTGGCTCATGGTGGTCAGCGACTGGCTCACGCCACCAACTTCGGTCTTCACGTTACGGACGTTGACGTCCAGGATACCGAACAGGGTCACCGACGACTGGGCCAGTGCTGCGCTGGAGGCCGCGACAGCGGCCAGAGCGATCAGGGTCTTTTTCATTGAAGGATTCTCCAAGGTTGAGTTGACTGGCCGAGGGTCTGGGCCCCCAAGCCGACCTCCGTTGCGGGAAGCTGCAGGCATTGCAACAGAAAGCTTCCCCCCACGCCACGTTTGCCGATCCCAAGTGGTGCATGACCGCTTGCGCTGTTGTGGCAAAGCGACGCCTTGCGCGTTAACCCTTGGTACTTTGGTACTACCTTATACCCATCAAAACAGCCCGACAGAACACCGGCCGAAGCGCCGCAGTGGCATCACGGTGGCACCATTGGCACCCTCACCCGCTGCAAGACTTCCCATGACCAACCCATCCGACGCCCTGCTCCAAGCCGCCGATGCCGCGCTGCGCACCCTGTTCGTGAAGCCGCACGCCAGCCAGCCCTGCCCCACCGTGCCCGAGCATCACGACGATGGTGCATTGAGCGCCGACGACAAGCACCTTGCCGGTGCACTGATGCGGGTGAACCACGTCGGTGAGGTGTGTGCGCAAGCCCTGTACACCGCGCAGGCGCTGGCCGCCCGCTGGCCAGGGCCTGGTGGCCGCAAACCCGATGAAGCACTGGCGCAACGCCTGGAGCGGGCTGGACGTGAGGAGACCGATCACCTGGCCTGGACCAAGTCGCGGCTCGATGAACTGGGCGCCCGCCCGTCCCTGTTGAACCCGCTCTGGTATGCGGGTGCCTTCGGCCTGGGCCTGGTAGCGGGAGCGCTGGGGCGTGGCCCGAGCCTGGGATTCGTGGTGGAAACGGAGCGCCAGGTCGAGGCGCACCTGGCTTCCCACATGGACCGCCTGCCTGCACAGGACTACGCATCGCGCGCCATCGTGGCCCAGATGAAGGACGACGAGGCACGCCACGCACGCGACGCGGTGCAGGCCGGTGCGGTGGAACTGCCGGCGCCCGTTCAAGGCGCCATGCGTGCCATGGCCAAGGTCATGACCACGGTGGCGCACCGCATCTGAGCAGCGCGCAGCCGGGGCTCCGGCCCCGGTTTCAGGCTTCGTGCAGCTCGAAGCTGGTGGTGATCTCGGCCGTCTTGGCCAGCATGATGCTGGCCGAGCAGTACTTGTCGTGGCTCATGGCGATGGCGCGCTCCACGGCCGTGGCGGGCACGCCCTTGGCCGTCACCGTGAAGTGCATGTGGATCTTGGTGAACACCTTGGGGTCGGTCGCAGCGCGCTCGGTGGTGAGCTTGACCGAGCAGCCGCGCACGTCGTGGCGGCCGCGCTTGAGGATCAGCACGACGTCGTAGGCGGTGCAGCCACCGGTTCCGGCGAGCACGGTTTCCATCGGTCGCGGCGCCAGATTGGCGCCACCGTTCCCCGGCTTGGCCTCATCCACCGCGCCGTCCATGGTGAGCACGTGCCCACTGCCGGTCTCGGCCACGAAACCCATGGCCGATCGGGTGCCGCTGGCGCCGGTCCAGGTGACGGTGCATTCCATGGGATCTCCGTGCAATGGCGCACGCGTTGTGGAGGCGGCGCTCTAAAAATGGGGGCAGGACGGTGTGACTTGTTGCAATGCAACATGCCAGCGATATACTGGCGCCATTGTATTTCTGGTTGTCTCCTCTACCCTCCACGGGTGGATTCCAACCCGGACCGGTTCCATCGGTCCGGGTTTTTTTTGCCGCCGGGCCGCCCCAAGGCAAAAGGCGCCCCCTCAGGGGGCAGCGCGCCGCGCAGCGGCGTTGCGTGGGGGCCATTGGGGCCCATCGATATGATCGACCGATGACTTCGCCCCTGACGACCCTCACGCCGGCCGACTACCTCAAGAAGATCCTGACGGCGCGGGTGTACGACGTCGCCGTGGAATCCGATCTGGAACCCGCGCGTGCCCTCTCCCGCCGTCTTCACAACACCGTGTTGCTCAAGCGGGAGGACCAGCAACCCGTCTTCAGCTTCAAGCTGCGCGGCGCGTACAACAAGATCGCGCACCTCAGCCCGGAGCAACTGGCCAAGGGCGTGATCTGCGCGTCGGCAGGCAACCACGCTCAGGGCGTGGCGTTGAGCGCGAAGAAGCTCGGCATCCGCGCCGTCATCGTGATGCCGGTGACCACACCGCAGGTGAAGATCGATGCCGTCAAGGGCTTTGGCGGCGAGGTGGTGTTGCACGGTGACAGCTATTCCGACGCCTACACCCACGCGGTCGCGCTGCAGAAGAAGCAGGGCCTGACCTTCGTGCACCCGTTCGACGACCCGGACGTGATCGCCGGCCAGGGCACCATCGCGATGGAGATCCTGCGCCAGCTGCAGCGCCTGGGCTCGGACCGCCTCGACGCGGTGTTCGTCGCCATCGGCGGCGGCGGGCTCATCTCGGGCGTGGCCAACTACATCAAGGCGGTGCGCCCGGAGGTCAAGGTCATCGGCGTGCAGATGACCGACTCCGACGCCATGATGCGCTCGGTGACCGAGCGCGAGCGCGTGACCCTGCCCGACGTCGGCCTGTTTGCAGACGGCACTGCCGTCAAGCTGGTGGGCGAGGAGACCTTCCGCATCGCGCGCGAGCTGGTCGACGAGTTCATCGCCGTCGACACCGACGCGGTGTGCGCCGCCATCAAGGACATCTTCGTGGACACGCGCAGCATCGTGGAACCCTCGGGCGCGATGGCGGTGGCGGCGATGAAGCAGTACGTGGCCACGCACAAGACCAAGGGACAGACCTACGCCGCCATCCTGTGCGGCGCGAACATGAACTTCGACCGCCTGCGCTTCGTGGCCGAGCGCGCCGAGGTGGGCGAGGAACGCGAAGCGCTGTTCGCGGTGACCATGCCCGAAGAGCGTGGCAGCTTTCGCCGCTTCTGCGAGGTGATCGGCAACCTGCCGGGCGCGGCGCGCAACGTGACCGAGTTCAACTACCGCATGCACGACAGCGCGCAGGCGCATGTGTTCGTGGGCCTCACGACATCGGGCAAGGGTGAGTCCGCAAAGATTGCACACCAGCTCATTCGTCACGGCTTCGAGACGCTGGACCTGACCAATGACGAGCTCGCCAAGGAACACCTGCGCCACCTGGTGGGTGGCCAATCCCCGCTGGTGCAGGACGAGCGTTTGCTGCGCTTCGTGTTTCCCGAGCGGCCCGGTGCGCTGCTCAAGTTCCTGAGCCTGATGCGCCCGGGCTGGAACATCAGCCTGTTCCACTACCGCAACCAGGGTGCTGACTACGGCCGCATCCTGGTGGGCATGCAGGTGCCCACCAAGGACGACAAGGCGTTCGCGAAGTTCCTCGACACGCTGGGCTACCCCTACGTGGAAGAGACCGCCAACCCCGCCTACCGGTTGTTCCTGCGCCGCTGAACCCGCCCCATGGCCCGCGATGCCGCGCTGACCCCGATCAACGCCCGGCCCCACGCGCCGGTGGCCGGGTTGCGCGTGCCCACCATCGCGCCCACGGCAGACGCCATGCTGGACCATGCGCTGGCACAACGCCTGCAGTCGCCCACGCGCGATCCACAGGCGCTGGGTCGGGTGCAGTCGTTGGCGCTGCAGCTTGCGCGCATCCAGAACGGCAGCCCCCTACCCTTCGACCTGCTGGTGTTCGACGCGCCGCAACTGGTGGTGTTCGCCGCCGACCATGGCCTGGCCGACGAGGGCCTGAGCGACTGGCCGGCGGCCACCACCCACGAGCACGTGGAACAACTGCTGGCCGGCACGGCGCCGGCGAGCCTGCTGGCGCGGCAACACGGCTTCGAGGTAACGGTGGTCGATGCCGGTGTGGCCACGCCGATCACCTTGCCCCTGCGCAGCCGCCCCGCGGCACAACTGCAGCCACGCAAGATCGGCTATGGCACGCGCAATTGCCTGCTGGGGCCGGCGATGTCGCAGGCGCAGGCGGTCTCGGCCATCCACGCCGGCATGGACGTCGTGCGCCACCTGCCGGGCACGGTGATCGCGTTCGGCGACATCGGCGTCGGCGGCATGGCCAGCGCGTCGCTGCTGCTGTCACGGCTGTGCGGCGTGCCGGTGGTTGATGCCTTCCCGCGCGAAGATCCGGGCGCCACCTCGCTCGACGACACGAAGCACTGGCAACGGCTGGACAAGCTGCAGGCGGCCCTGCAACGCCACGCGCTGGCCATGTCACCGGTGCATGCGCTGTGCGCGTTCGGCGGGTTCGAGATCGCCATGCTCGTGGGCGCCATGTTGCAAGCCGCGAGCGAGCGGCGCGTCGTGTTGATCGACGGCTTCGTGGCCGGCGCTGCCGCGCTGGTGGCGCGTGGCCTGAGCCCCGCGGTGAGCGACTACCTCGTGTTCGCACAGCGATCGGCCGCGGCGCCACACCGGCTGATGCTGATTCATCTGCGCGCCCAGCCGCTCCTCGACCTGGAACTCAACCTCAACCAGGGCACGGGCACGCTGCTCGCCTGGCCGTTGTTGCGGGCAGCGCAGGCACTGCTGGACGCCGGCGCCTGAACGTCGACTCAGGACTGCGGCAACCAGCGCCGCTGCGCCGCCAGGCGCTGCACAGCGCGCCAGTCGCGGCATTCGGCCGCCACGCGCGGCCACACGCGCTGCAGCAACTCGCACTCGGCCAGCGTGTCGGCCGCGGCCTGATGGCGCTGCGGGCAAACGATGCCGAAGTGCGCCATCCATTCATCGAGTGAGCGCGCCCGCACCTGCGGGTGCGTGGCCGCGCACAGGTGCTCGATGTCCACCCAGGGGTTGGGCAGGCGCCGATCGAGGTGCAGCTTGAGGTGACGACCGATCAATGCCTCGTCGAACGCGCTGTGGAAAGCCAGCAGCGGCGCCTGGGCCACGTAGGCCTCGAAGGCCTCGAGCGCGGCCACCGGCTCGATACCGTTGCGCTGGCTCTGCACGCCGATGCCATGCAGCAGGATGTTGTCCCGGCTGGAAGCCTCCTCCTGCCGCAACACGACCTCGAAGCTGTCGCCGAGCCGCACCTCCAGGCGCTGGCGGGGCCAGTCCACCTGCAGGCCGATGGCCGCGATGGCGAGCAGGCGGTCGCGCCGCACGTCCAGGCCGCTGGTCTCCACGTCCAGCGCCACCCAGCGTTCGACAGGGGCGGCCGGGGCCGCGCGCGCGCCACCGAACCAGGCGCGCCAGCCGCCGCTCACCGCTCGTAGTCCAGCTTGAGGCGCTGCTGCAGCGCGCGCAGCACGCGCAGCGTTTCCTTCAGGATGCGCCGGTCGATGTCGTTGAGCGTGTCCACGGCAATGCGGTTGGGGTTGTCGCCCACCGTGGTGCCATCCAGTTGCCCGTGCAGACGCAGCAGTTGCAGGTAGTCGAAGCCGCCAAGCCAGGCCTGTGCTTCGTGGGCTGGCACGCCCAGCAGCGGGCCCACGGCTTCGAGCCGTTCGCGCGTGTTGGTGTGCGTCACACCGTGCGCCAGCGCGTACAGGCGCGCCACGTCCACGAAAATGGCCGTGCCCTGCAGCTTGATGTCCAGTGTGTCGTGGCCTTCGACGGCGAGCGTGTCGATGTTGCCCAGCCAGTTGAGCGGTGCGGCGCGCTGCAGGCTGTTGACCGCGAGCTGGTGCAGGAAACGCGGGGTGATGCGCGCGCGCCGCGTGACGAAGGCGCGCAGCTCGTGCGCGAGCGCGTCGTTGCCGGCCAGTGCGCGGAAATCGAAAAAGATGCTGGCGTTGAGCAGATCCTCTGGCGTGCCGCGCTCGATCCACTGGTCGAAGCGCTCGACCCACTGCTGGGGCGTGAGGTTGCACTCGGGGTTGCTGGCCATCACGTTGCCCTTGCACAGCGGGTAGCCGCAGTCGTCCAGCGCTACGTTCACCTCGCGCGCGAACGCCAGGTAGGGTGCCGCGTCGCTGCCCTCGGGGCGGATGAGGGCGTTGTCCTGGTCGGTGGAGATCGTCTGCTCGCTGCGCCCCTCGGAGCCCAGCGCGAGCCAGCAGCACTGTTGCAGATCGATGCCGTGACGCGGCGCCACCAGCTCCAGCAGGCGCTGCGTGAGCGCGTCGTTGAGGTGGCTGATGAGCACCGTGAGCTGGCGCGCCTGCACCCCCTGCCCGAGCAGGGTGCGGGCAAACCGGCGGATGTCGTGCGCCACCACGCGCAGCGCGTCCACGCTGTCGGCGTTGCGGATGCTCGAGCTCACCTGCTTGAGGCTCAAGCGCTGCAGCGCGAACAGGTCGCGCTCCGAGACGATGCCCACCAGGCGGCCGTCGCGCGTGACAGGCACGTGCTGGATGCCGTGGGTGGACATCAGCAGGGCAGCGTCCTGCGCTGTGGCGTCGTGCGGCAGGCTGTGCACGGGCGACACCATGACTTGCGACACCGGTGTCTCCAGCGGCACCTGGGGCAGCGCCACACGGCCCAGCACGTCGGAGCGCGTGAGGATGCCGCGCGGCGCTCCCTGCGCGTCGACGATCAGCATGGAGCCGATGTGCTGCGCCTGCATGGTGCCCAGCACCTCGCGCAGCGGGGCCTCGGGCGCACAGGTGACGGGCGCCTTGCGGCCCAGTTCACCCAGCGGTGTCTCCAGCGACTGCTCGGCCAGCGCCTGCGACGAGTAGGCCACCTGCAGCGCCGATCGCGAGAGCTCGAGAAAGCGCAGGATGCGCCGGCTGAGGAAATCGCCGAACACCGGGCTTTGCTGCGCCAGCGCGCGCATGTCGTCGACAGCGATCACCAGCACGAAGGTGTCCTCGGTGGCGCGGTACTCGGTGGTGGGTGCGCGCTGCGCCAGCACCGCGCTGATCGGGAACAGATCGCCGGCTTCGTACTGGAAGGCGCCGCCAGACACCTCGGACAGGCCGCGCTTGCCGGTGACGGCGCCCCGGCGGATGAAGAACAGCTCGCGCACGGGGCCGTGCTCCGGCGCCACCACCACCTCGCCCGGGGCGTAGTAGGCCTGGCGCGACGCCGCCACGAAGGCCGAGACGTGGGCCGGATCCATCTCGTTGAAGGGCGGGTGGCGCTGCAGTTCGGCGCTCAGGTTGGCCAGCAGGCTGCCCGAAGGCCGCAAGGCATCGCCTGTCGGGCCCGTGGGGACGGCGGGAGCCGTGGGTGAAGCGCTGGAGAGAACGCCGCTGGCAGCGCCAGGGGTGGGGACTTCGCCGCGCAGTGCCATATGAAGATCAGGAGGCGGCTGGCGGCTCGGGCAGGCTGAGCTCGAAGGCCTCCCCGCTGCCCGGGGGTGACAGGCGCACCGAGCGCCGTTGCACGGCCTGCAGCACGACGCCGCCTTCCAGCGTGGCCCCCACGCGGTAGGGTCGGGGCGGCTGGCCGTCGATGGCGATGAGGGCGGCGCCGCCGTCGGCACGGTCGGCCACCACACCGATGAGCTGGTAACGGGAGGACAGGGTCGGCGCGGTCGCCGGCCCGGCGGCCGACGCAGCGGCCTGCGGGGTCGCGCCCAGCACCCGGGCCAGGGCCGCGGCATCGGGTGCTTCGGGCAGGGCGGCCGTGGCAGCCAGCGGCGTCAGCGGCGAGCGGCCCAGCACCTGCAGCACCCAGTACCCCACGCTGAGCCCGGCGGCAAGCCACAGCAACACGGCCAGCACCAAGGGTGCACGCCGCGGGGCAGCGCCACTGGCAGCGCCCTCGCCGAGAAACACCGAGTGACCAAAGCCGCGATCTGTTGCCATGACGGCGCATTATCATCGACCGACCCCCTCTGGCCAGTACCACAGATGCGCATGATCCGACCCCTCCTCACCGCCCGGCGGGCCACACGACACGCATTGGGCCGTGGCTTCACCCTCATCGAGCTCATGGTGGTGCTGGTCATCATCGGCGTGCTGGCCGCGCTCATCGTGCCCAATGTGCTCGACCGCACCGACGATGCGCGCATGACGGCTGCGCGCACCGACGTCAACAACCTGATGCAGGCGCTCAAGCTCTACCGGCTGGACAACCAGCGTTACCCCAGCAACGAGCAAGGCCTGGCCGCCCTGGTGGCCAAGCCGGCCGCCACGCCGGTGCCGCCGAACTGGCGCCGCTACGTCGACAAACTGCCCAACGACCCCTGGGGCCGGCCCTACCAGTACCTCAACCCCGGCGTGCATGGCGAGGTCGACGTGCTTTCGCTCGGTGCCGACGGCCAGGCCGGTGGCGAGGGCGCCAACGCCGACATCGGCAGCTGGCAGTAAGAGCGTGCTTGCGATCGCGGTCGCAACTCGCTGACCCAACCATGCGTCGCTTGTGCCACCGGGGCTTCACACTGCTGGAGATCATGGTGGTGGTGGCCATCGTGGCCCTGGCCACGGCCAGTGTGACGCTGGCACTGCGCGACGACAGCGGCACGCGGCTTGAACGTGAGGCGCTGCGCCTGTCGGCGCTCATCGAGTCGGCCCGCGCACAGTCGCGCACCAGTGGCTTGCCCGTGGTGTGGCGCGTGCGGCCCGACGGCTTCGAGTTCATCGGCCTGCCGGCGCCGCGCGAAGGCAACCGCCCCGCTGGCGTGAGCGACGGCCCGCAGCGCTGGCTGAACGAAGCCACCTCGGCGCGGGTGCTGCAGCCGCCGGGCGCCGACAGCCTGGTGCTCGGGCCAGAGCCCCTGGTGCCGGCGCAACGGGTGGTCATCGGCCTGGGCGATCGCCAACTGGTGCTGGGCACGGACGGCCTGGGCCCGTTCAACGTGATCGATCAACCCTGAGCACCGCCATGCAACGCTTGCGCGGCTTCACCCTGATCGAAGTGCTTGTTGCGCTGGGCGTGGTGGCGCTCACGCTGACGGCCGGGCTGCAGGCCAGCGGCGCTCTCACCCGCAACGCCGAGCGACAGACCGAACAATGGCTGGCGCAGCTGTGCGCCGAGAACGCGCTGGTGGCGCTGCGCCTGCAGCGCCAGTTGCCCGGCACGGGTGACAGCGAGGTGGCGTGCGAGCAGGCCGGGCGCACGCTGCGGATACGCCTGTCGGTCTCGCCCACACCCAACCCGAACTTCCGCCGCGTCGATGCCACCGTGCTGCAGGGCGGCGGCGACGATGCCACCCGCCTGCTGACCCTCTCCACCGTACAGGGGCGCTATTGAAGATGCGCCCGCACGCTCCACCGCTGCGCGGGTCGCGATCCAGCGGCTTTACCCTGGTCGAGCTGCTGGTGGCGCTGGTGATCCTGTCTTCCATCGCGATCCTGAGCTGGCGCGCCATCGACGGCATGGGCCGGACCCAGTCGATCACGCAGGCGCGCGCCGACGACGTGCTGCGGCTGCAGTCCGCGCTGGGCCAGTGGAACGCCGATCTGGATGCACTGATCGACACCCGCGAGGTGACACCGATCGACTTCAACGGGCAGGTGCTGCGCCTGACCCGGCGCGACCCGATGGAGACCGGTCTCGACAGCCGCGGCATCCGCGTCGTGGCCTGGGCCCTGCTGCCCGACCCGCAAGGCCTGCGCTGGTCGCGCTGGCAGTCCGGGCCGCTGCGCCAGCGCGACGAACTGGCCCGCGCCTGGCAACGCGCCAGCGAATGGGCCGCAGGCCGCGTCAACCCGACACCGACGGTGGGTGGCGAGGCACTCACCTCGCCCACCGCCGACAGCAGCATCGCGCTGGTGCGCGCCAATGGCTGGCAGCTCTACTACCACCGCGGCGAGGCCTGGACCAACCCGCAGTCGGCCGCCGACGCACCCGCCAGCCCCCCGGGCCCGCCCGGTGGCGAAGGTTTCACGCCCAACGCCAACCTGCCCAACGGGGTGCGCCTGCAGCTCACCCTGGGCGAGGGTCTGGCCCTGCAGGGCACGCTGTTTCGCGACTGGGTGCGCCCCACGCTGGAGGCGGCGCCGTGAGCCGGCGCTCTGCTTCCACCGCGCATCGCCCCCCGGTGCCCGGCACGCAGCGCGGCCCCTCCCGTGCCCGGCGCGCGCAACAAGGGGCCGCCCTGCTGCTGGCCATGCTCACCGTCACGCTGGTGGCGGCGCTCGCGGCCAGTGCGGCCTGGCAGCAGTGGCGCGCGATCGAGATCGAGCGCGCCGAGCGCCAGCGGGCCCAGGCCGCCTGGATTCTGGCCGGAGCGCTGGACTGGGCGCGCCTGATCCTGCGCGAGGACGCGCGCGGCAACCAGACCAGCGGCAACCCCGACCACCTCGGCGAGCCCTGGGCCCTGCCACTGGAGGAAGCCCGCTTGGCCAGCTTCCTGGCCGCCGACCGCGACAACAGTGCGGAAAGCGTGCTGCAGGCCTTTCTCTCGGGCGAGATGACCGACCTGCAGTCGCGCCTGAACTTCAACAACGTGATCCGCCGCGAGGAACAGGGCAACGACCCGCAGGGCATCCAGCTCTCCGAGCCCGACCTGGAGAACCTGCAGCGGCTCTATGAAGGCCTGGGCCTGCCGGTGACGGAGCTGCGCGCCGCGGCCAACGAACTGCTGGCCAGCACGCGCCTTGCGCTCACCGATCCGCAGCCGTCGCGCACCGCACTGCTGCCGGCCAAGTTGTCGCAACTGGCCTGGCTCGGCATCTCGCGCGAAAGCCTGGCGCGGCTGGAGCCGCACCTCACAGTGTTGCCGCAACGCACCACGCTCAACATCAACACCGCCAGCGCCGAGGCCATTGCTGCCTCCTCGCCCGCGCTCGACCTGGCCCGCGCCCGGCGCCTGATCAGTGCCCGCGAACGCACCCCGTTCCGCTCGCTGGGCGAAGCGGCTCGCGTGCTCGGCACGAGCGACGCCCCCCCGCTGAGCGACCAGTACCACGGCGTGCGCAGCGAGCATTTCGAGGTGCGTGGCCGGCTGCGGCTGGACGACACCATCATCGAGGAACGCTCGCTCGTGGTCCGGCGCAACCTGGATGTGCGCATCGTCTGGCGCGAACGGTTCACGCGCCGTTGAAGCCGCCACGCAACGCCGCCCGGGCGTTTGCGGCCGTTTTGTCGCCCGGCGTCCCTAGAATGACCGATTCCACTTCCTGAAAACTTCCGTGCTCATCGTCTCGCCCGTCGACCGTCTGGCCAGCCCCGCTGCCGCCTCTGCACTGTTGCAGTGGGTGCGCAGCGCCGATGGCCAGCGCGTGGACGACCACGGCGAGTGCGCGATCGGCCTGCTGCCGCGCGACGACGAGCTGGTGCTGGCGCTGACGCCGCGCGCGGTGTCCTGGCACCGCATCGCGCTGCCGCGGGTGAGCGGCCCGCGCCTGCGCGCCGCGCTCGACGGACTGCTCGAAGACCGCGTGCTGTGCGATGTGGGCGAGCTGCACCACGCGCTGGAGCCTGGCGGGCGGCCCGGTCAGCCGGTGTGGGTGGCCAGCACGCACAAGGACCAGTTGCGCGCCTGGGTGCGCGCACTCGAGGCCTCCGGCCGGCCGGTGGCGCGCATCGCGCCGCTGATGTGGCCCATGGTGTCGGCCGCCGCACCATCGGCCGCGGGCGCCACGCGCAGTTTCGCGATGGAGGCGCCCAGCCTGCTGCACTGGGCCCACATCGACGGCCAGGAGGCCTGGCTGGCCAGCGCCAGTCCGCTCGGCGTGAGTTGCGTGCCGCTGATGGAGGGCGCGGGCGCCCCGCCGCTCGCCGCGCTGATTCCGGGCGCCACCGAGGGCCCGGAAAACCTGCGCAGCCTGGACATCTGGCTTGCCGACCCGCTGGTGAACGAGCTGGCCGAGCGGGTGCTGCAACGCCAATTCGACCCGGTGGCGCCCGAACAGTGGCTGCTGCGCGCCGGACAGACCGACTGGAACCTCGCGCAGTTCGACCTCAGCCTGTCGTCCAACGCGCGGCGCAGCCAGCGCCTGCGCCGCGCCTGGCGCGAGTTTCGCGGCGCGCCCGCCTGGCGCCCGGCGCGCTGGGGCCTGGTGGCTCTGGTGGCGGCCCAGTTGTTCGGCCTGAACGTGGCGGCCTGGCAGGAGGGCAACAGCCTGCAGGCCAAGCAGGCCGCGGTGCGCGACACGCTCACGCAGACATTCCCCCATGTGACGCTGGTGATCGACGCCCCGGTGCAGATGCAGCGCGAGGTGGCGCGGTTGCAGCAGGCCAGCGGTCAGCTGTCCTCGGGCGACCTGGAGACCCTGCTCGGCGCCATCGACCGGGCGGCCGGCACCGAGCCCGTCACGCCAACCCGCATCGCCTACGACACGGGCGGTCTGCGCCTGTCGGGCTGGCGCGCCGGCGAGGAGCAGGTACGCGCGCTGCAGCAGTCGCTGCAGTCGGCCGGCTGGCGCGCCCGCTTCGACGGCAACGAACTCGTCCTGCAAGCCCCGCAGCCCTGAGCATGACCACCACCTCCCCCCCCAATGGCACACCCGCCTCCGCGACGCGCGGTCTCGCCGCGGTCTCGGCCTGGCTGGCCGGTTTGTCCGCACGCGAGCGGCGCATGGTGCTGGCGGCGGCCGCCATCGTGGGCCTGGGCCTGCTGTGGTGGGTGGCCATCGCGCCCGCCTGGCAAACCCTGCGCGCGGCACCGGCACGCCATGCGGCACTGGACGCACAACTCGCTCGCATGCAGCAACTCGCGCAGCAGGCCGAGGCACTGCGCGCCCAATCGAGCGCCGCCGCCCCGGGCCGCGACGACGCGCTGCGCGCGCTTGAAGCCGCCACCGCCGGCCTGGGCGGCAACGCCCAGATCAACGTCATCGGCGAGCGCGCCACGCTGGCACTGCGCCAGACCGACCCCGCCGCGCTGGCGCAATGGCTGCAGCAGGTGCGCAGCAACGCGCGTCTGCTGCCGGTCGAATCGCAGCTCACCCGCGACGCCGCGTCCGGCGGCTGGACCGGCACCCTGGTGGTGGCCGGCCCGCCACTCGCCGCCGGCAACTGACACCGCCACGACATGAGCGCCACCGCCATCCAACGCCTTGCCATCGCCGCTGCCGTGCTGGGCGCGTTGCTGGCCCTGGCCCTGTTTGCGCCTGCGCGCTGGCTGGCCGACGGCATCGGCAGTGCCAGCGGCGGCCAGGTGCAACTGGTCAATGCACGGGGCACCGTATGGAACGGCCAGGCCGACCTGCTGCTCACCGGCGGTGAAGGCAGCCGCAGCGCCAGCGCCCTGCCCGAAGGGTTGATCTGGCAATTGCGACCCGCCTGGCGCGGCGGCCCTGCGCTGGCGCTGGGCCTGCGCGCCCCATGCTGCACGCCACAACCCGTGCGGTTGCACCTGCGCCCGGGCCTGAGCGAAACCACACTTGATGTGGCCGCATTCGACAGCCGCTGGCCCGCCAGCCTGCTGGCCGGGTTGGGCACCCCCTGGAACACGCTGCGGCTGGATGGCAGCCTTGAACTGAGCAGCGCGGGCCTGGGCCTCACCCTGGCCAATGGCCGCCCCCGCCTGCAGGGCGGGCTCGACATCGACGCGATCAATCTCGCGTCCCGGCTGGCCAGCATCCGCCCGCTGGGCAGTTACCGCGCACAACTGCGTGCCGACGCCGACGGACACACCGCGCAACTCGAGCTCACCACGCTGAGCGGCGCACTGCTGCTGCAAGGCCGCGGCCAGTGGGTGGGTGGGCGGCTGCGTTTCACGGGCGATGCCCAGGCCGCCCCGGGCAGCGAGCTCGCGCTGACCAACCTGCTCAACATCGTGGGCCGTCGCGATGGCCCACGCTCGGTGATCACCATCGGTTGACCACCCCCGTTATAGGATCGCGCCATGTTTGCCCTCACTCCCCTGCCCAGCCGCCACAGCGCTCTCGCGCTGGTCTGCGCGCTGGTGCTGAGCCTGCCGGGCATGCCGCCGGCCTTCGCACAAGCGGCCCGCAACACCGAGCCGGTGACGCTGAACTTCGTCAACGCCGAGATCGAGGCCGTGGCGCGCACCATGGCCACCATCACGGGGCGCAGCGTCGTCGTCGATCCGCGCGTGCGCGGCACCGTCAACCTCTCGACCGACCGACCGGTGCCGCCCAACGCCGCGCTCAACCAGTTCGCGGCCGCGCTGCGGCTGCAGGGCTTTGCACTGGTGGACACCGGCGGGCTCTACAAGATCGTGCCCGAGGCAGACGCCAAGCTGCAGGGCAATGTGGTCAACGCCGGTTCGCCGCGGGCGCTGCCGGCGTCCAACCAGGTGGTCACGCAGATCTTCAAGCTCAACCACGAGAACGCGAACAACCTGGTGCCGGTGCTGCGGCCGTTGATTCCGCCCAACAACACCATCAACGTCAACCCGGGCAACAACTCGCTCATCATCACCGACTACGCCGAGAACCTGCAGCGCATCGCGCGCATCGTGGCCGCGCTGGACGTGCCCGGCGCAAGCGACATCGAGATCGTGCCCCTGCAGCACGCGGTGGCGGCCGACGTGGTGCCGCTGATCCAGCGCCTGATCGAGCCGGGCGCCGCCGGTGGTGCGCCAGGCGGTGCTGGCGACGCGAGTTTTCGCACCACCATCCTGGCCGATGCGCGCAGCAACAGCCTCGTGTTGCGTGCAGCGAATCCGGCGCGTCTGGCGCTCGTGAAATCGCTCGTGGTGCGGCTGGACCAGCCCTCGGCGGCAGCCGTGAGCGGCAACATCCATGTGGTCTATCTGAAGAACGCCGACGCGGTGGCCCTGGCCACCACGCTGCGCGCCGCGCTGGCCGCGGCCGAATCGGGCAGCGGTGGCGCAGGCGCCGCCGCGGGTGCATTCGGCGGCAGCGCGCCGGCCGCGCGCAGCCCCGCCATCAACCTGGCCGGCGGCAACGCGGCCACCGCGCCGGTCGCGCCCAGCGCGCAGCCCTCCACCGGCGGGCAGATCCAGGCCGACCCGGCCACCAATTCGCTCATCATCACCGCGGCCGAGCCGGTGTACCGCCAGTTGCGCGCCGTGATCGACCAGCTCGACTCGCGCCGGGCGCAGGTCTACGTGGAGAGCCTGATTGCCGAGGTCAACGACGACAAGGCCGCCGAGTTCGGCATCCAGTGGCAGGGCGCCGCGGGCAGCTCGGGCGACCGCGTGATCGGCTTGCTGGGCACCAACTTCGGCACCGGCGGCAACAACATCTTCAACCTCGCCCAGGGCGAGACCGCGCCCAACCCCGGCCTCAACATCGGTCTGGCGCGGCGCACCAACGGTGTGTACGTGCTCGGCTTCCTCGCGCGCTTCCTGCAGGAGAACGGCGCCGGCAACATCCTGTCCACCCCCAACCTGCTCACGCTCGACAACGAAGAAGCCAAGATCGTGATCGGCCAGAACGTGCCTTTCGTGACCGGCCAGTTCACCAACACCGGCAGCAACAACGGCGCAGTCAACCCGTTCCAGACCATCGAACGCAAGGACGTGGGCCTGACGCTGCGCGTGAAGCCGCAGATCAGCGAGAACGGCACCATCAAGATGACCATCTACCAGGAGGTCAGCAGCGTGGCGCCGGCCTCGGTCAACTCCAGCACCGGCCTCATCACCAACAAACGCAGCATCGAAAGCACGGTGCTGGTCGATGACGGCAAGATCGTGGTGCTGGGTGGCCTGCTGCAGGATGAATTCGCGAGCAACCAGGACAAGGTGCCCGGCCTGGGCGACGTGCCGGTGCTCGGCAGCCTGTTCCGCAGCGAAAGCCGCAGCCGCCGCAAGACCAACCTGATGGTCTTCCTGCGCCCGGTGGTGCTGCGAGACGCGCGCGACACCGCGAACCTGGCATTGGACCGCTACGAACAGATGCGCGCCGTGCAGCGCGACCTGCAACCCGCGCAGAGCAGCGTGCTGCAGATCAACCAAAGCCCGGTGCTGGGCGAGCAGCCCCTGCCCTACGACCGCCAGTTGCCGCCGCCCGCGCCGCCGCTGGGTGCGCCGCAAGGCTCGCCCGGTGCCGTGCCGGCACCCGCCACGCCGACGTCGCCTGTGCCCGCCCCCGCGCAGTGACCCGGGTGACACCGTGAAGTACCCGCTGCCCTATGCCTTCGCGCGCGAGCACCAGTGGCTGCTCGAGGAAGACGCGGGCGCGCTCACCCTCATCGGCAGCCGCGCCGCCGCGCCCGATGCCGAGGCACAGACGCGGCGACTGTCGGCGCTCTCGGAAATCCTGCGTCAGCACGCGGTGGCGGACATGCGCTGGGAGGACGCCGAAGGCCTGCGCCAGCGCATCAGCGCCGCCTACTCGCAAGGCGAATCGAGCGCGGCCGCGGTGGTCAGCGAGGTGCAAAGCGACGCGGACCTCAGCCGCATGATGCAGGAGTTGCCGGCGATCGAGGACCTGCTGGAAACCGCCGACGACGCGCCCATCATCCGCATGCTCAACGCCCTGCTCACGCAGGCAGCGCGCGACGGCGCGAGCGACATCCACATCGAGCCCTTCGAGCGCCATTCGAGCGTTCGCTTCCGGGTCGACGGCACGCTGCGCGAGGTGGTGCAGCCCAACCGTGCGCTGCACGCGGCGCTGATCTCGCGCCTGAAGATCATGGCCGAGCTCGACATCTCCGAGAAGCGCCTGCCGCAAGACGGCCGCATCAGCCTGCGCATCGGCACGCGCGCGGTGGACGTGCGCGTCTCCACGCTGCCCAGCGCCCATGGCGAGCGCGCCGTGCTGCGCCTGCTCGACAAGAGCGAGAGCAAGCTCAACCTCGAATCGGTGGGTATGCAGGGCGACGTGCTCGCGCGCTTCGAGCGCCTGATCACACAGCCGCACGGCATCATCCTGGTCACCGGCCCCACGGGTTCGGGTAAGACGACCACGCTCTACGCCGCGCTGCAGCGCCTCGATGCCGGCACGCAGAACATCATGACGGTCGAGGACCCGATCGAGTACGAGCTGCCCGGCATCGGCCAGACGCAGGTCAACCCGCGCATCGAACTCACCTTCGCCAAGGCGCTGCGCGCCATCCTGCGCCAGGACCCGGACGTCATCATGATCGGCGAGATCCGCGATCACGAGACCGCGCAGATCGCGATCCAGGCCTCGCTCACCGGACACCTGGTGCTGGCCACGCTGCACACCAACGACGCGCCCAGCGCCATCACGCGCCTGACCGACATGGGCGTGGAGCCTTTTCTGCTGAGCAGTTCGCTGCTGGGTGTGCTGGCACAGCGCCTGGTGCGCAAGCTGTGCGTGCACTGCCGCAAACAGGACGCTCAAGGGCGCTGGCACCCGGTGGGTTGCGCGCAATGCAACCACAGCGGCTACAAGGGCCGCACCGGCATCTACGAACTCATGGTGGCCGACGACGCCATCCGCACCCTGGTGCACAACCGCGCGGCCGAAAGCAAGCTCTTCGTGCAGGCGGAAAAAGCGGGCATGCGCACCATGCGGGTCGATGGTCAGCGGCTGATCGACGCGGGCGTCACCTCGGTCGAAGAGGTGCTTTCCGTGACACGAGAATGAACACGCCCCCACGCTCCACCGCTGCGCGGGTCGCTGCCCCCCGAGGGGGCTGCCTCGCCTTGGGGCGGCCCGGCGGCGAGGCGAATTGATGCCCGCCTACACCTTCGAAGCCCTCGACGCCGACGGCCAGACGCACAAAGGCCTGATCGACGCCGACACCGCGCGCGCCGCGCGCAGCCAGTTGCGCGCGCGTTCGCTGGTGCCGCTGGCGGTGGAACCCGCGAGCGCGGCCGTGAACGACGGTGGCGGCAAGGGCCTGAACATCACGCTCTGGGGCGGGCGGGTGTTCAACACCACCGCGCTGGGCGTGTGGACGCGCCAGCTTGCCGGGCTGGTGGCCGCCGGCATGCCGCTGGAACGCGCGCTATCGGCCCTGACCGACGAAGCCGAGAACGACAAGGTGCGCAACCTGGTGGCCACACTGCGCGGCGAGGTCAATGCCGGTTCGGCGTTCGCGCGCGCGCTGTCGCAGTTTCCGCGCGAGTTCTCTGCCAGCTACTGCGCGGTGGTGGCCGCGGGAGAGCAGAGCGGCCAGCTCGGCACCGTGCTCGAACGCCTGGCCGACGACCTGGAGGCCCGCGAGGCGCTGCGCAACAAGCTCATCGCCGCTGCGCTGTACCCGGCCATCGTGACGCTGGTGGCAATCGCGATCGTGGTGTTCCTGGTGAGCTATGTGGTGCCACAGGTGGCCGGCGTGTTCGAGGGCAGCAAGCGTGCGCTGCCCACACTCACGGTGGTCATGCTGAGCCTGAGCGGCTTCGTGCGGCAATGGGGCTGGCTGGTGCTGATCGTGTTCGTGCTCGGCTTCGTGGGCCTGTGGCTTGCGCGCAAGCGCGACAGCGTGCGCCTGCGCATGGACGAGGCGGTGCTGCGCCTGCCCGTCATCGGGCGCCTGGCGCGCGGCTTCAATGCGGCGCGCTTTGCCGGCACGCTGGCCATGCTGGCGGGCGCGGGCGTTCCCATCCTGCGTGCGCTGCAGACCGCGGCCGAAACCCTGAACAACCGCGCACTGCGCGAAGACGCATTCGACGCGCTGGTGCGCGTGCGCGAAGGCGCGCCACTGGCCTCGGCGCTGGCGGCCAAGAAGCGCTTTCCCCCGCTGTTGAGCATGCTCGCGCGCCTGGGTGAGCAGACCGGCCAGTTGCCACCCATGCTGCAGCGCGCGGCCGACCAGCTCGGCGCCGAAGTGCAGCGCCGCGCCATGTCGCTGGCCACGGTGCTGGAGCCGCTGCTCATCGTCGGCATGGGCCTGATCGTCATGCTCATCGTGCTCGCGGTGCTGCTGCCGATCATCCAGCTCAATACACTCGTCACCTGAACCCATGCCAGCCACGCTCGACGGCAAGCTCGTTGTGGCGATCTCCTCGCGCGCCTTGTTCGACTTCGAGGAGGAGAACCACCTCTTTGAACAAGGCGACGACAAGGCCTACATGCGCCTGCAGCTGGAGCGCCTGGACGTGCCCGCCGCGCCGGGCGTGGCGTTCTCCCTGGTGCACAAGCTGCTGGCCTTCAACGACATCCATGCCCAGCGCGTGGAGGTGGTGATCCTCTCGCGCAACGACCCGGTCTCGGGCATGCGCGTGTTCCGCTCGGCGCAGCACTACGGCCTGCCGATCCAGCGCGGCAGTTTCACCCGCGGCCAGCCGCCCTGGCGCTACCTGCGCCCGTTGCGCGCCAACCTGTTCCTGTCGGCCCACCTGGCCGACGTGCGCGCCGCGCTCGACGCCGGCGTGCCGGCGGCGCAGGTCTACCCCACCTCGGTGCGCGCCAGCGACGCCCACCCGAACGAGGTGCGCATCGCCTTCGACGGCGACGCGGTGCTGTTCTCCGACGAGGCCGAGCGCGTGTACCAGGCGCAGGGACTTTCGGCCTTCCAGACGCACGAGGCCAGCAAGGCGGCCACACCGCTGGAAGGCGGTCCGTTCAAGCCACTGCTGGAAGCACTGCACCGCCTGCAGAGCGAAGGCACACCCTCGATGCGCGTGCGCACCGCGCTCGTCACCGCCCGCAGCGCGCCCGCGCACGAACGCGCCATCCGCACGCTCATGAACTGGAACATCGAGGTGGACGAGGCCATGTTCCTCGGGGGCCTGCCCAAGGGTGAGTTTCTGCGCGAGTTCGAGCCCGATTTCTTCTTCGACGACCAGACCGGCCACATCGAATCGGCCGCGCAGCACGTGCCGGCCGGGCACGTGGCCGCCGGCATCGCCAATCAGCCCAAGGGGCAGTCATGACCTTCAGCGACAAGTTCAAGGCCTTCCGCGAATTCGCCGGCAAGGCCTGGCGGCTCTCGACCCCCTACTTCTCGTCCGACGAGAAATGGAAGGCGCGCGCGCTGCTCGCGGCCATCGTCGCGCTCAACCTCGGCGCGGTCTACATGCTGGTGCTGATCAACGAATGGAACCGTGTGTTCTACGACGCGCTGCAGAACAAGGACGCCGCCGTGTTCTGGCGCGAGCTCGGTCGCTTCGCCTGGCTGGCGTTCGGCTTCATCGTGATCGCGGTCTACCGCTTCTACCTGACGCAGTTGCTGGAGATGCGCTGGCGCTCCTGGATGACGCGCCACTACCTCGACCGCTGGCTCGCGCAGCAGCGCTTCTATCAGATGGAGCTTGCGCGCTACGCCCGCGGCGAAAACGCGCCACCCGACAACCCCGACCAGCGCCTGGCCGAGGACATGAACCTGTTCACCAGCTACACCGTGGGGCTCTCGATGGGTCTGCTCAACGCGGTGGTCACGCTGGTGAGCTTCGTCGGCATTCTGTGGTCGCTCTCGGGCAGCTTCGGCTTCACGTTCCAGGGCAGCGCCTACGACATTCCCGGCTTCATGGTGTGGATGGCGGTGGTCTACTGCCTGCTCGGCAGCATCGCCACGCACTACATCGGCCGCCCTCAGATCGCGCTGAACTTCCAGCAGCAGCGCTACGAGGCCGACTTCCGCCACCACCTGGTGCGCGTGCGCGAGTACAGCGAGTCGATCGCGCTCGACAAGGGCGAACCGGTGGAGCGCCACCAGCTCGGCCTGCGCTTTGCCGACGTGCTGGGCAACTACCTCAAGCTCATCAACGCGCAGAAGCGATTGACCTGGTTCACCGCCGGTTTCGGTCAGGCCGCCGTGGTGTTCCCCTTCATCGTGGCCGCGCCGCGTTTCTTCAGCGGTGCCATCCAGCTCGGCGAGCTGATGCAGATTGCCTCGGCCTTTGGCCGCGTGCAGGATTCGCTCTCCTGGTTCGTCGACAACTACAGCAACCTGGCCGCGTGGCGCGCCACGACCGACCGCATCACCAGCTTCGAGGACAGCTTTGCCGCCTTGCGTGCAACGCAACCCGACGGTGCCCAGGCCAGCGGCGACGACGCACTTGCCATCGACGACCTGCAGCTCGCGCTGCCCGGTGGCGTGCCGCTGATCGGCGCGCACGGCCTGCGGCTGGCACCCGGCGATGCGGTGCTGGTGAAGGGCCCTTCGGGCAGCGGCAAGTCCACACTGTTCCGTGGCCTGGCCGGCATCTGGCCCTGGGCGCAGCGCAGGCTGCGCTTGCCCGCCGACTTTGCCACCCGCGCCATGTTCCTGCCCCAGCGCCCCTACTTTCCCAACGGGCGCCTGCGTGACGCGCTGGCCTATCCCGAGCCCGCCGAACAGCACAGCGAGGCCGAGCTGCAGCAGGCGTTGCGCGATGCGTTGCTGCCGGATCTGGTGCCGCGGCTGGACGAGCACGACGCCTGGGGTCAGAAACTCTCGGGCGGCGAGCAGCAGCGCCTGGCGATTGCGCGCGCGCTGCTCAAGAAGCCGCGCTGGCTGTTTGCCGATGAAGCCACCAGCGCACTCGACGAGGCCGCGGAGGCCACGCTCTACGCGCGCCTTCGCGAGCACGTGCGCGAACAGAACGGTGCGCTGGTCTCGATCGCACACCGGCCAACGGTGGCGGCGTTCCATGACCACTTCTGGACGCTGACACCCGGCGCCGCCGATGGGCCGCGCCACCGGGTACAGGGCGGCTGAGGGCGGTTCACGGCATCGCCCGCGCCGCACCGTTCGGCGCTTCGCGATAGCTGGCCCAGCCGCGTGCGCGCAGCTGGCAGGCCGGGCAGTCGCCGCAGCCAAACCCCCAGTCGTGCCGGTGCTCGCGATCGCCCAGGTAGCAGGTGTGCGTGTGCGCCACGATCAGCTCCACCAGCGCCTCGCCGCCCAGCGCACGGGCCAGCCGCCAGGTGTCGGCCTTGTCGATCCACATCAGCGGCGTGTCGATGAGGAAGCGTTGGTCCATGCCGAGCGAGAGCGCGAGCTGCATGGCTTTCATGGTGTCGTCGCGGCAGTCGGGGTAACCGGAGAAATCGGTCTCGCACACGCCCGTGACGAGCACCGTGAGCCCGCGCCGGTAGGCCAGCGCCGCAGCCAGCGTGAGGAACAGCAGGTTACGCCCGGGCACGAAGCTGTTGGGCAGCCCGTTCGCTTCCATGCGGAAGGCGGTGTCGCGGGTGAGCGAGGTTTCCGACACCGCGCCGAGAACGGCGAGGTCGAGCACGTGGTCCTCGCCGAGCCTGGCGGCCCAGTCGGGAAACTGTGCGCGCAGCGCCTGCAGCACGGTCAGGCGCGCATCGAGTTCCACGCGATGGCGCTGGCCGTAGTCGAAGCCGATGGTCTCGACATGCTCGAAGCGCGCCAACGCATGCGCCAGGCAGGTGGTCGAGTCTTGCCCGCCCGAGAACAGGACAAGGGCGCGGGTATGGCGGGTGTGGCGGGTATGGTGGGTCTCGTGGGCGGCTTCAGGCATGAACGCGATGCTAAGCCCGCTCGCGGCCCGGGTGCCCCAGCCTCAGGGAATCAGCCGCTCGGAGCGTTTGCCTGCGTGGTCGCGGCTGGTGGCCAGCATGCGCAGCAACGCGCGGTTGGCCTGGTCGAGGGTGATCTCGTGGCGGCGGCACAGCGTTTCCATGCGCTCGATGCGTTCGGGCTCGCCCAACGCCTGGGCGACGTCTAGCAGCGCGAAATACGGGCCGCTGCGGCGCAGCATGGCATCCGTCATGCGCGCGGCCAGCGGCAGGTGGTGCAGCAGGTCGGCCAGCGGCTGGTGCAGCAGCAAGTCCAGGCGCGACAGCACGGCGGTGGTGTAGACCTCCGCACGCAGGCTGTCGTCTGAGCCGCTGGCCAGCAGGTGGTGCGCCAGCCGGGCGCGCATCACCATGCCGTACCGCACCGGTTGCAGGTCGACGTCGGGCTCGATCTCCGGCAGTTGTTCCACCAGCCAGCGGCCGAGTTCGCGAAAGCCCAGCATCATGAGCGCGTGGCGCAGCGAGCCGATCTCGCGGTGCGCGCCGTAGGCGGCCGAGTTCACCAGCATGAGCACGCGGTACACCAGCACCGGGTCCTGGCGCACCAGGCGTTCCAGGTACTCGATCGAGCACTCCTCGTCGTCGATGACTTCCAGCACCTGGCGCACGACGCGCCGGTCGTACTGCAGCGGCGCGTGGCGGTGCGCTTGCAGCACATCCGACACCGGCCAACCGAGCACGGCAGACACGTCGGCCTTGTCCAGCGCGTGCTGCACTCGCGCCTGGGTGTCCAGGCCTTCCACCATCTGGCCGGGCAGGCCGTCGAAGCGGTCCTCTGGCGCGATGCACAGCAGGTTGCGATGGCTCACGCCCGGTGTGGGCTGACCGCGCAGGGCGGCAAGGTCACCGTGGCGCACCAGTTGGTGGCCGCGACGTTGTGCGATGGACAGGCGCGCAAGCGTTTCCTGGCCATTGAACATGGAAGCCGGCACCTCCAGTGCGGTGTTGCGGATGGGCGCGCAAGACAGCGTCTGCTGCAAGAGGCGCGGCGTCTGCAGGGACAGCAGCAGCGGCGGTGCGCCCTCGGGCCAGTCCTCGCCGATGGCTTGCAGCAGGTGGTTGGCGTCCACGCCCTCGGGGTGGATGGCGCGCACGCTCAGGCGCACGCCCGCGAGCTCGCGGGCGCGGTTCCACAGCGGCGCATACGCCATGGCCACGCTGTCGAGAACGGTGTGCGCGTGCAACATTCGGCGTCAGATCTGGTTGAAGAGCGACAGGCGTTGTACCTGCGCGTAGGACTTGAGCGCGGCGTCCAGCGCCAGCTGCTGCTTCTGGAAGTCGGAGATGCCCTTGACCAGGTCGACGTCGGTCAGGCGCGATTGCTCGGTCTCGAGATCGACGACACGGTCCTTCATGAGAAATTCCTGTGAGTCCGCGCGGTTGAGCCATTCACCCGCGCGTCCACGCGCCAGCAGCACGCGGTCGTGCGCGGTGTCCATTTCGGCGATCGCGCGGCCGAGCTCCTGGGCGCGGTACCCCGCCTCGCCAACGCCTTCGTGGCGCAGCGCGTCGATGGCGCCCTGCAGCACACTGAAGACGTCAGTGGGCGCGGTGTTCTGGGTGAGCTCCACCCTATCGCCGTCGGCCGGATTGCCGTTGACTGTGAAGCTGAGGCCGTCGAAGGCCAGCGTGGCGCCGCTCTTGTAAGGTACGCTCGTGTGCCCGGCCAAGGGCACGCCCCCGTTGGTCACCGTGTACTGCATCTCGCTCCCCACCAGCGCGAACGTCACCCGGTAGTCGCTGCCCGTGGCGGCACTCGCATCGACAACCTCGCCGGCATCGGTGTGCACACCACCGGTGTTGCTGGCCGGCACGCTGAGCGTGAAGCTGCCGTTGCCGGGCGGCACGCGCATCCAGATGGCGTCGCCATCAAGCGTCTGCGGCAGTGAGCTGTCGCCCGGTGCGGGCTGTCCACGCAGCCCCTGGAAAACCACACCGGTGCCGCTGGGCGTGTAGACGTCCACAAAAGGCACGGATGCGCCGCCCAGGCCGCCGAAGAGCGTGCGGCCGTTGCTGTCGGTGCGGTTGGCCACGTCAATGAGCTGCTCGCGCAGGCCGACGAGCTGGCGCGCGATGTCCTCGCGCTCCGCATCGGAGTAGGCACCGTTGCCCGCCGCGACCAGCAACTCCTTCACCTTGGTCATGAGCTCGCCCGACTCGGCCAGGCCGGCTTCGGCCTGCTGCAGGCTGGTGCGCGAGGCATCGAGCGCGCGCAGATCGGCCTCGATGCGGGCCGAGCGGTTGCGCGAGGCCTCGTGCAGTGAAGCGGCCACCGGGTCGTCGCTGGCCTTGAGTACGCGCTTGCCCGTGGCCAGGCGCTCCTGCAGGTTGGCCAGATCGGTCTGGCGCACGCCGAGCTGCTGGATGGTGCGGTCGAACTGGTTGGCTGTGGAAATGCGAAACGTCATGGTCACCTGCCGACGGTCTGGAGAAGGCTGTCGAAGGTGCTCTGCGCGATTTGCAGAAATTTGGCCGACGCCTGATAGGCCTGCTGGAACTGCAGCAGCCGGGCGGCCTCTTCGTCGAGGTTCACACCGGCCACGTTGGCGCGCGCCTGTTCGGCAGACAACGCGACGTTGCGCGTGAACTCGGCCGAGAACTTGGCGTTCTGCACCCGCGCGCCGACGTCGGCAAACAGGCTCACGTAACCGTCGGAGAGCGTCGCGCCCTCGAAGGTGGCCATGGCGCGCAATGCCAGCACGCCGTTGGCATTGCCCGCGTTCTGCGCAATGGCGCTCGACGGGGCGGCACCGATGGCAAAGCTGTCACCCGCCGTGGGGTTGCCCCGCAGCGTGAGACTCCAGCCATTGAGCCGGATCGGTTGGCCGGGGGTGAAGTTGTAGCTTGCCGGCGGGCCGGGGTTGTCGGGCGCCGGGTTGCCGGGGCCCAAGCCGGTGGCGCTGAAGGTGCCATCGGCGTTGAAGGTCAGCGTGACGGGATCGGTGAGGTTGGGCGAATCGCTCACCGCATAGAGCGACTCCACGCCCAGGCTGCCGCTGTTGGCGGTGCCCGGCGTCACCAGCACCGGGCTGGCAACCGCCAGGTTTTGCGGCGCGGTGATGGCCACCTGCAGGTTGCGGGCAGCGGCCTCGAACGGCCGGATGCGAAAGCTGTCGCCCACGGCTGCCGGGCCGGCGCCGATGTCGAAGCTGAGGCCGTCCACCACAGCCGGCAGCGTCGGGAAGGTGGTGACGGCGTTGTCGGACAGGCGCACCACCGAGAAGCCGCCGGCCTCCACGCGCAGTTCGTAGTCGGACGCGATCAGCGCCTGCGGATTGCTCACGCTCGCACTCGCCGTTGCGGTTTGGGGAGGGGCGTTGGTGGGCGCGCGCAGGCCGGCGGTCGCGCCCAGGGGCACGAAGAAGTCGCCCCCCATGGCGCCGGTGAGGTCCACGCCCAGGCGGTGCTGTGCGTTGACGATTTCCGAGGCCGCCAGCGCCATGCGCCCGACCTGATTCTGAACGGCCTGCAAGTCCTCATTGAGGAAGCGCAACGTGCCCGCGAGCTCGCCGCTGCCCAGGGCGGTGGCGTCCAGCGGGGTGCTCATGGCGCCCTGGCGGAACACCACCTGGATGCGCGAGGTATCGGCCGGGTCGCGCTGCGTCGCGAGTTGGCCGGTCTGTGTGCCCAGCACCAGCGGCTGGCTGCCGGCGATGAATACGTTGGCGGTGCCGCCCTCGCCCGGCACCACGCTGAGTTGCGTGTACTGGCTCAGGTCGGCCAGCAGCTTGTCGCGCTGGTCAAACAGGTCGTTCGGGGTGTGGCTGCCGCCCGAGGTCTCGATGATGCGCTTGTTGACGCTCGCAAGTTCGGTGGCCAGTCGGTTGATCGCGTCGACCTGCTCGCCCACCTGCTGCTGCGTGCTGTTGCGCAGCAGGTCGATCTGGCCCGCGGTGTCGCGCAAGCGCGCGGCGAAGGCGTCCGCGCGCGAGATCACGACCACGCGCGCCGTGCTGTTGCTGGGCGACGCGACGAGATCGCTCCAGGCATTGAGCATGTCGTTGAGAGCGACGCCCAGGCCCTGGTCACCCATCGGGAAGACCGATTCGAGTTGCTGCAGACGCTCCAGACGCGCGGCGTTGCCCGCCGCGCTCGATGCGGTGACACGCGCCTCGCGCGTGAGGTGTTCGTTGTAGGCGCGCTCGACGGTGGTGAGCTCGACGCCCTTGCCGAAATAGCCGCCACCGGTGGACTGGTAGCCCGCGCTTTGCAGCTGCACCGTCTGGCGCGAGTAGCCCGCCGTGTTGACGTTGGCGATGTTGTGGCCGATGACCTGCAACGCCGCCAGGTTGGTGTTGAGCGCGCGCGTGGCGATGTTCAGTGAGGACATGGATCAGCCCTGGGCGCGCTGCAAGGACAGCGTCGTGTTGATCGCGCGGCTGAGCTTGGCCGCGTATTGCGGATCGGTGGCGTAGCCGGCGCGCTGAAGCCCGTGGCTGAAGCCCTGCACCGAGTGCAGCTGCTCCATCACGCCCTCGTAGCGTGGGCTGTTGCCGATCAGGCGCGCGTAGTCGCGAAACGAATCCTCGTAGGAGTCGTAGGCGCGGAACTTCGCGACCACCTTGCGCGGCACACCGTCGACGTATTCGGTGGTGGTGACCTCGGCCACCTTGCCGTTCCAGCCGCCCGTGGCCTTGATGCCGAACAGGTTGTGCGCGGGCGAGCCGTCGGCGTGGCGAATCTCGCCGCGGCCCCAGCCGCTTTCGTGCCCGGCCTGGCCGAGCATGAAGGCGGCAGGAATGCCGGAGTCGCGCGCCACGGCCTGGGCGGCGGCGCTGTGTTTTTCCACGAAGTCGGTCTGGCGGCCCGATGCATTGATCCGATCGAGCGTGCTGGGCATGGAGGGTGTGCCCGGCGCACTGACCGCTCCCGTGAGTTGCGCACCGAGCTGGCGCTCGATGGCCGACGCCAGCCCCCCCGGCAGGCCCGCCAGCTGAACCGAGAACTGCTGGTCCAGCAGGTCGGTGCCCAGGTTCTCGCCTTCGCTGTCCATCAAGCCGCTCTTGCTGGTGGCCTCGCGCATGCTCTTGAGCAGCTCGCGCATGAACAGGGCCTCGAACTGCTTCGCGGCCTCCTTGAGCGCGGCCTTGTCGTTGCCCGCGCCCTTGAGCGCGTTGAGCGCCGTCGGGTCGGCGGCCAGACCGCTGGGCATCAAGGGGTTCACCGACATCAGATCACCTCGAGCTCGGCGTTGAGCGCGCCCGAGGCCTTGATGGCCTGCAGGATGGCGAGCAGGTCCTGCGGCGTGGCGCCCAGCGCGTTGAGCGCTTTCACCACGTCGGCCAGTTTCGCGGCCGGGCCCATCTGGATGAGCGACCCCTTGTCCTGGCTGATCTGGATGTTGGCCTGCTCGCGCACCACCGTCTCGCCGCCCGAGAACGGCGCGGGCTGGCTGATGACGGGCGTGCTGCTGATGCTGACCGACAGGTTGCCGTGCGCCACCGCCACCGCACCCAGCGTGACGGCCTGGTTCATGACGATGGAGCCGGTGCGCGCGTTGATCACCACCTTGGCGGTCGGCACGCTCGATTCGATGCGCACCTCTTCCACGCGCGCCAGGAAGGCCACGCGCGCGCCCGGGTCGGTGGGCGCGTTCAGCCGCACCACGCGGCCGTCGATGGCGCTTGCGGTGCCGGCGCCCAGCGCCTTGTTGATGGCGTCGCTCACGCGGCTGGCGGTCTGGAAGTCGTGGCTGTTCAAGCCCAGGTCCAGGGTGTCGCCCCCATGCAGCGGCGTGGGAACGGCGCGCTCGACCTGGCCACCGCCGGGAATGCGCCCGGCGCTCAGGTGGTTGATCTGCACCTTGCTGCCGCCGGCGGACGCGCCCGCGCCGCCGACCATGAGGTTGCCTTGCGCGAGGGCATAGATCTCGCCATCGGCGCCGCGCAACGGCGTGACGATGAGCGTGCCGCCGCGCAACGACTTGGCGTTGCCGATGGAGGACACGGTGACGTCGATCGCCTGGCCCGGGCGTGCGAACGCAGGCAGCTCGGCCGTAACCATCACCGCCGCCACGTTCTTGAGCTGCGGGTTGGCGCCCGCGGGCAATGTGAGACCGTGCTGCTGCAGGAAGTTGGCCAGGCTCTGGCTGGTGTAGGGCATCTGCGTGGTCTGGTCGCCCGTGCCGTCCAGACCCACCACCAGGCCGTAGCCGGTGAGCATGTTGCTGCGCACGCCCTGCACCGCCGCGATTTCCTTCACGCGGATGCTTTGTGCCGCGGCGGGCCACAAGGCCAGCATCAGGCAGAAAACCATCAAGTGGCGCGCGGCGCGGCCGATAGACATGGCAGGGCGGAATGCGGGATTCATGCCGGCAATCGTCGCGCGCTTCAGAACGGCAGAACGCTCAAAAAGAACCGTGCGAGCCAGCCAATTGACATCGCTTCGCCCTGCGCGCCGCGGTTGCGCGACTCGATGCGCGCATTGGCCACCTGGGTCGAGGGCACCACGTTGCCCGGGCGGATGTGGCGCGGGTCGACCGTGCCGCTGAAGCGCAGCACGTCCACGTTGGCGTTGACGCCGATCTGCTTCTCGCCCACCACCACCAGGTGGCCGTTGGGCAACACCTCCTGCACGGTGGCGGTGATGGAGCCGGTGAAGGTGTTGTTGCTCGAGGTGCTGCCATCGCCCGCGAAGTTGTTCTCGCTCTGCGCGCCCAGGTTGGCCTTGTTCCAGGGTGCGGAACCGCCGAACAGGGGAATGGCGTTGATGCTGGCCGAGGCGTCGGCGCTGCGCTCGATGGAGGCCGAGGAACGCTGGCTGGCGCTCACGCGCTCGGTGATCTGGATGGTGACGATGTCGCCCGGCAGGCGGGCGCGCGGGTCCTCGAAACCAGGGCGATAGCTCGCAGCCCGAAACAGCGAGCCGCTGGGCGCAGCCCCCGGGGCGGGCGTGTCGCTCTGCACGTAGCGCACGGGTTGGGCCGGCTGCAGCTCCACCTTGGGCTGGTTCTGCAGGGTTTCGCAGCCACTGGCCAGCACGGCCAGCGCGATGAAGAAGCCGAGGCGCATCATGGCGGCGCTCACAGCTGGCTCAGACGCTGCAGCATCTGGTCGGAGGTCTGGATGGCCTTGGAGTTCATCTCGTAGGCGCGCTGGGTCTGGATCATGTCGACCAGCTCCTGCACCACGTTGACGTTGGAGGCCTCGGTGTAGCCCTGCATGAGGTGACCCATGCCGGTGGCGCCGGGGGCGGACGCGATCGGCGCGCCCGAGGCCACGCTCTCGCGGTACAGGTTCTGGCCCAGCGGCTCCAGGCCCGGCGGGTTGATGAAGTTGGCGAGCTCGATCTGGCCCACCTGCTGCGGCGCGGTCTGGCCCGCGAGCTTGGCGCTCACGATGCCGTCTGCCGAGATGGTGATGCTCTCGGTCTCGGCCGGCACGGTGATGCCGGCGGTCAGCGGGTAGCCGCTGTTGGTGACCATGCGGCCCTGGGCGTCGATCTGGAAGCTGCCATCGCGCGTGTAGCCGGTGGTGCCGTCGGGCATCTCGATCTGGAAGAAGCCCGCGCCGTTGATGGTGACGTCCAGCGCGCGGCCCGACTGCTGCGGCGTGCCCTGCGTGAAGCTGCGGCTGGTGGCCACGGTGCGCACACCCAGGCCCACCTGCAGGCCGGTGGGCAGCTCGGCCTGCTCGGTCGCGTTGGCGCCCACCTGACGCAGGTTCTGGTACATCAGGTCCTCGAACACGGCGCGCGAGCGCTTGAAGCCGTTGGTGCTGACGTTGGCCAGGTTGTGCGAGATGACGTCGAGCTGCGTTTGCTGCGCGGTCATGCCGGTGGCGGCGGTCTTGAGCGAGTTGATCATGGTGTTTCCTGGGTTCAGCCGTTGCTGAGCAGCTGGCTGGCGCTGCGGTCGTTGCCTTCGCCGTTCTGCAGCATGCGCATCTGCAGTTCGTACTGGCGGGCCACGGCGATCATGCCGACCATGGCCTCGACGGGATTGACGTTGGAACCTTCGAGCGCGCCGTCCTGCAAGCGGGCGACTTCACTCGCGGGCAGCGGGTTGTTCTCAGGCCCGCGAAACAGGCCGTCCTCGCTGCGGCGCAGCGGGTTGTCGACATCGGGCACCACCATCTTCAGGCGGCCCGCCACCTGGCCAGGCTCGTTGCCCACGCGCGTGTTCACCGTGCCGTCGGCCCCGATGTCCACCTGCGCATTGGCCGGCACCACGATCGGGCCACCGTCGCCCAGCACGGGCAGGCCGTTGGCGGTCACGAGCGTTCCATCGGCGTTGATATCGAATGCGCCGGCGCGCGTGTAGGCCTCGGTGCCGTCGAGCCCCTGCACTGCAAACCAGGCATCCCCTTGTGCAGCAACGTCGAGTGCGCGGCCAGTGACCTGCACCGAACCGGGCTTGTGATCATGGCCGGCCGTCGCTTCCAGCGCGAACACGCGCGTGCTGGCACCATCGCCACGGATCGGCACAGCGCGGAAGGTGGACAGCTCGGCACGAAAACCCGGCGTGGACACGTTGGCCAGGTTGTTGGTCAACACCTGCTGGCGATGCGCCGCGGCGTTGGCGCCGGTCATGGCGGTGTAGATGAAGCGGTCCAAGCACAGATCCTTTCGCTCACCGAAGGCACCAGCAGCGCTGGCCACAACGGCTTGAAAGGATTGTGGAAATTCTTGAGGGTGGGCGAACGCCCGAACAACACGGCTTGGGCCGCGCAATTCGGCGGTTCAAGCAGGGCGGCACCGCCGCCAGGATCGTGTCAGCCCGGCGTGCGTCGCTGCCAGCAAAAGGTCGGCAACGCGATGCGCTGTCGCTGCGAGCCGTTCCATTCGGTCTTCAAGCCGTGCTGCCGGAGCGCCTCGCACACCCGGTTCCCGACGGCGACGTAGTCGGCCGGCTCGTCGCTGTGGAAGTGGCCAAAGGCCAACAACAGGCCTTGGCCATACAAGGCGCTGTCCATGTCCTGGCTGTGGAAGAAGCAGGCGCCTGTGTACCTGTCGCCATCGGGGTCCAGGGCAGCAACTTGTTCGTTCACCACCTCGAAGCCCTCGAGCAGCGTGTCGCCCGCCCACTGCACCGCCAGGATGCCTTGGTCGCTCAGGTCCGAAAAAGCGTCCGCGAGGCGATCGTTGTCGGTCTTGTCGGGCCAGCCGGCCTCAGCGGCCCGCTTCCTGGCCAGAACCGTCGCCACAAACGACCTCATCACCTCGATGTCGATGCCATCCTCGTCGTCGGCGCGTTCAAGGACGAAGCGGTTGATCTCCTCGGGCGAGTGGTAGCCGTACCAGATCCAGCGGACGATGTCGGCGCGCAACCCGTTCTCGGCGCTGTCGACATCCTCGCTGTCTTCGTAATCGTCCAGCGGGAAAGGGGCGTGCTCTGCGTACGCCTGACGGCACAGCGCAGCGACGTCGTCCGCCGGCCAGGGCTGCACGAAGTGCTTGCCCCCGTTCTTTCGCACGCCGATCTGGCGCACGCGGGCATCGAAGCAAAGAAAGTGGTTCCGCCCATACGGAAACAGCGTCTTGAACTCGCGATAGTGGGCATCTGCACTTGGGAGCCAGTTTGCATGAAAAAAGACGTCGCGCGAGCTGTCGCGGGCGGCGGCGAAGGCTGCGCAATCGCGAAGCACCCGGTCCACGGCCTCGTTCGAGGGCATGGCGCCCGCGAACCACACGGTGAGGGAAAGGATCGGGTCCGAGTGACTCTGGTACGTTGAAACACGGGCGCCGGCAGCGCGCGCGGGCGCATAGTCATCGGACAGATCGTGGAAGGACCAATCGTCGGCGGCAGAGGACATGGCGGCGGGGGTGGCAGCGGTTGCGAGAGGGTCACGATCGTCGTCACCCCAGCGCCCTGGCGCACTACCCCCGATGCAGGATTTCTGCCGACTCGGCGCCGCTCATCAGCGCATGTTGAGCAGCGTGCTCAGCACCTGGTCCTGCGTCTTGATGGTCTGCGCGTTGGCCTGGTAGGCGCGTTGCGCGGTCATCATGTTCACGAGTTCGGCCGTGATGTCGACGTTGGAGTCTTCCAGCGCACCAGCGCGCAACGCGCCGAAGTTGCCGCTGCCGGGCTCGCCGCGCAGCGGGTCGCCCGAGCTGAAGGTGGCCGACCACATGCCGCCGCTCATGGGCTGCAGGCCTTGCGTGTTGCGGAAGTTCACCAGCGAAATCTGACCGGCGGCGCGCGTCTCGCCGTTGGAATACTGACCGGTGACGACACCGTCTTCGTTGATCTTCAGGCCGATGAACTGGCCCGGGCGATAGCCGTCCTGATCCAGCTCGGTGACGCTGAAAGCGGTGCCGTACTGCGTGATGTTGTTGAAGTCGAGGTCGACGTTGAACGTGCCGTTGGCCGACGTCAGCGCGATCTGCGGGATGGTGGACGTGGCCGTGTCGAGGGAGCCGTCGGCCAGGAAGTTCACCGTGAACGGCGTGGACAGCGCGGGGTCGGCGCCGTTGACGCCGTGGTAGACCTCCCAGCTGTTGTTGCCGACCTTGCGGAACGCCAGCGCCACGGGAATCTCCAGGCCTTGCGAATCGAAGGCCACGAGCGAGGTGCCGTAGGTCGACAGCGGCGTGTTCGGTGTCACCGTGTTCCACACCGGCGCGCGCGCGTCGAGGTTGAATTCGGCGGTGATGCCGCTGGTCTGCTGTGCCGGAATCGGGCTCGCCGTGGGCAGCGACAGCGGCACCGGGTTGAAGCTGATGCGGTTGCCGTCCGGATCAGTGGGGTAGCCCATGAGCTGGCCGCCGCCGTTGGTGACGATGTTGCCGTCGTCGTCGAGCTTGAACATGCCGGCGCGGCTGTAGGTGGTGGTGCCATTGGGCATGGTGAGCTCGAAGAAGCCCGCGCCGTTGATGGCGATGTCCAGGTCATTGCCGGTGATGGTGATGTTGCCCTGCGTGAACTGCTGCGACACCGCCGCCACCGCCACGCCGATGCCCTGGTTGGTGCCGCCTGCCGCGTTGACCGAGCTGGCATAGACCTCGGCAAACTCGGCGCGCGAGGACTTCATGCCCACCGTGTTGCCGTTGGCGATGTTGTGGCCGATCACGTCGAGGTTCTTGCTCGCGCTGTTGAGGCCGGAGAGTCCTTGCTGGAATGCCATGGCGGGTTCCTTGTGAGGCGAAGAAAGGGGTTACAGGAAGGTGGTGATCTGGTCGTGCCGCAGGGTGCTGCCGTCCTGCAGTTCCAGGCGCAGCTCGCCGTCCTGGTTGGCCACGGCCGTCACGGAATAGCGCCCGAAGGTGGTGGCATTCACCGGCGTGCCACCGTTGGAGGCACGCACGCGGTAGCCCGCCACGTCGTTGGGGTTGAAATCGCTGCCGTCCCAGTTGAAGGAGTGCTGGCCCGCGGTGAGGCCGCCAAAATCCAGCGTATCGAGCACCTGGCCGTTCTTGCCGACGACATCGACCTGCACATTGGCGGCCGCCGCGGGCAGGCGGAACGCGCCCTTGCCCACGGTGCCGTCGAAGCCGAGCCCGTTGCCCGCCACCAGGGCCTCACGCCCGATCAGCGTGATGCCCTGCATGGTCTGCATGGAGGAGTACTGAGCCGCCATGCCCTTGAGCGTGGCGTTGAGCGACTCGATGCCCGCGACCGTGTTGATCTGCGTCATCTGCGTCGTCATCTGCGCGTTGTCCATCGGGTTCATCGGGTCCTGGTTGTTCAGCTGCGCGACGAGCAGCTTGAGAAACCGGTCCTGCGTGGCCTCGGCGTTGGTGGCCGAGGTGGCGGACTTGGCGGTGGAGCTGCCGGGCGTGTTGCCGAGGCCGGACAGGTCCAGGGGGGAAGAGAACATCATGGTCGGGTTCCTTGTCGCGCGCGTTCAGGGGCCGGTCACTGGCCCATCTGCAGCGTCTTGAGCATCAGGCTCTTGGCGGTGTTCATCACCTCGACGTTGTTCTGGTACGAACGCGAGGCCGAAATCATGTTGACCATCTCCTCCACCGGGTTCACGTTGGAGTGCGTCACGTAGCCTTGCTCGTCGGCGCTGGGGTGCTGGGGCGAGAACACGCGGCGCCCCGGGGCGTCGCTCTCGGTGATGGTCTGCACCTTCACGCCCGCACTGCCCGGGCCACCCATGGCCTCGGTCTGGAAGTGGATGTGCCGCGCCTTGTAGGCCTGACCGTCGGGGCCGGCCACCGCATCGGCGTTGGCCAGGTTGCTGGCCACCACGTTCAGGCGCTGCTGCTGCGCGCTGATGGCGCTGCCGCTGACGTTGAATATCTGGAACATCGACATGGCGGGGTCCTTTCGGTCACTGGCCGGTGATCGCGCTGAGCATGGTCTTCACATGGCCGTTGATGAAACGCAGCGTCGACTCGTAGCGGATCGTGTTGTCCGCGAAGGCGGCACGCTCGCGGTCGAGATCGACCGTGTTGCGATCCTGCGAAGGTTGCGTTTGCACCGCATAGCCGAGCTTCGGTCCGGCACCCGCCTGCACGCCCACGCTGCTGAAGTGGCGTGCGTCGGTGGTGGCCACGGTGCCGTTGGCGCTACCGCTGGCACTCTTGAGTGCGGAGGCGAAATCGAAGTCGCGCGCCACATAGCCGGGCGTGTCCGCGTTGGCGATGTTGCTGGCGATCACCTGCTGGCGCTGCGAACGCAGCATCAGCGACTTGGCGTGGAAGTCCAGCCGGTCGGTCATCTGTTCGAGCATGTGCACCTCGCGGTCGGTATGACGGGCCAGCCTCGGACGGCATCCGGGACTGGGGCGTGCAGGCATTGTCAAAAGACTTGGACGCGGGCAAAGCTTGAAACAGCGGGGTGCAAGACCGGTATTTCGCAGCTTGCCGGTGATGGCACGCTCCTACAGTGCTGAGGTGTGTCCTTGTCCCTGGAGAGCGCCATGAACCGCCCCGCCCTGCGCCTGTTCCTCACCGTGAGCTTCGGCCTCGTGCTGCTAGCCGCGGCCGCCGGTGCGCGCGCCAACCCGAACGCCGGGCTGGAGCAGATGGCGCGCGATTTCCTGCAACCCGCCGTGGAGCAGGCCCTGGCCGAACAGGCCGGCATGCCGTTGCGCGCCGAGGTGGTGATGGGTGAACTCGACAGCCGCCTGCGCCTGGCGCCTTGCAACGGCATCGAGCCCTTTCTTCCACCGAACGGGCGGCTGTGGGGGCGCAGCCGCGTGGGCCTGCGTTGCGTGGACGGCCCCACCCGCTGGAGCGTCTACCTGCCCGTCACGGTCAAGGCCTTCGGGCCGGCCTGGGTGCTCAAGGCGGCGGTACCGGCCGGCGACACACTGACTCAAGAACACGCCGGGCGCGCCGAAGTGGATTGGGCGGCCCACCCCTCGATGGTGTTGGCCCTGCCCGAGCGCTGGATCGGCCAGCAAGCGGCCTATGCCCTCACGCCGGGCCAGGTAATCCGCGAGAACATGGTGCGCGCACCCCAGGCCTTCGAGGCTGGCACGCCCGTGAAAGTGAGCGCCAACGGCAATGGCTTTGCCGTGACGGTGGTGGGCCAGGCCCTGAACGCCGGCCACGTGGGCCAGGCCGCCCGTGTGCGCCTGCCCAGCGGCAAGGTGGTCAGCGGCACCGTGCGCGCGGACCAGACGGTGGAACTGCCGTTGTGACCGTCCGTTGGGCGACAAGCGGCAGAAAAAAGGCCTCAACACCCTAAAGTTCCGGAGATCGAGACCGATACGACAACGACATGGCCCCACAACCGGGGCACGGAGCGTGACATGAAAGTCGATTCCTCTAGCGCGGATTCCTACATTGGCAGCGTCGCCGGTGGCCCCCAGAAGGTGGCTGCCCAGCCGGCCACGCCCGTCGAGGGCGCCGGCAAGCAGGCCCCGGGCACCCCGCAGCCGGGCGTGACGGTCACGCTTTCATCCACCGCCGGCACCGGCGGTGGCGATGTCTTCAATGCCGAGAAAGTGGCCGCGATGAAGCAGGCCATCGCCGACGGCAGCTTCAAGGTCAACCCGGAAGTGATCGCCGACAAGCTGCTGGCCAACGCGGCCGAGATGCTCAACGCCGGCCGCGGCTGAGCCCACCCACCATGAACATGCCCGCCCACGCCTGGATCGCCACTCTGCACGGCCACCTGGACGGGCTCGAACGCGCGCTGCTGCAAAGCGACGCCCCCGCCGTGGAGCGCGCCAGCGCCGCCGTGCAGGGCGCCCTGCAGCACGCCCCGCGCACCCTGGAATTGCGCGGCGCCGACGCCGATGCCCTGCAGTCGGCCGCCCAACGATTCACCCAACTGCGCGCGGCCACGCTGCGCGCCGCCGCGCTCAACGAGCGCGCGCTCGGCAGCCTGCTGCCGGACCACCTGCAAAAGCCCACGTACCAGCCAAGTGGCCTCGCCCGCGCCGGAGGGCCGCGGGGCCGATACGTCGCTGCCTGAGGGCACGCACATCCCCAACGAAGCCGGCTGGTCGCCGGCTTCGTTGCATCTGGCGAGCGGTTGGCCGTAATGAGTGGGGCGATCTGTCGAAATAATTGACATCGCCATCAAAGACTCACGCCCAATGCAAGCAAATTCAATGACTTGCAGCGATGGCATGGTCGTTGCATCACCCTCGGCAATCCGCCATTCGCTCCGAGCTCACACCAAGGAAAAGACCATGTCCATCACGAAGCCCTATACCTTCGCCGTTGCTGGCGCCCTGGTTGCCCTGCTGTCGTTCGGCAGTGCCCACGCCGCCCCGGTGATCAACGCACAGATCGTCGCCGACCCCACCAGCGCCAACGTGCCGTTCACGCTGGAAGACCTCGGCACCAGCGTCTCCGCCGGCTTGGTGCCCAACGGTAGCGACCCTCTGACCACCTCGACCAATGTTGACGTCAGCTTCACCGGTAATTCGGGCGTGTACTCCGGCGACGTGGGCGGCGTGACCCGCTCGCCGCTGCGCAATGCCGACGGCTCGGCCAGCAACATCAACTACTTCAACGCCCGCGCTGGTGGTTCGGTGATCATGGACTTCAACACCACGCTCACCGCCTTCAACCTGCTGTGGGGCTCGGTCGACCCGAACCCGGCCAGCTACAACACCCTGACCTTCACCTTCTCTGGCGGTGGCGGGTCCACCGTCATCACTGGCGCCGACGTGGTGGCCGGTCTGGTGGGCATCATTCCCGGCACCACGAACCTCGCGGTGTCCATCTCCAACCTGACGCCCTTCGACACCCTGACCGTCACCGCCACCAGCGAGGCCTTCGAATTCCTGACGGGCACGCCGGTGCCCGAGCCGGGCATGCTGTCTTTGCTGGGTCTGGGCTTGATCGGCCTGGCCGCCGCGCGCCGCAAGCAACGCAAGGCCTGAGTCTTAGCCACCAAAAAAACCGGCCTAGGCCGGTTTTTTGTTGTCCTGACGAAACCCTGGTCGCGATCAATGCTCGCGCAGCTTGCTGCGCAGACGCGCGATCGACTGGCTGTGCAGCTGGCAGACGCGCGATTCGGTGACGCCGAGCACGGCGGCGATTTCCTTCAGGTTCATGTCGTGCTCGTAGTACATGCTCATGATGTGCTGTTCGCGTTCGGGCAGGGTGGTGATGGCGCTCACGAGCGCCATGCGCATGCGCTGGTCCTGCAGCAGCGATGACGGATCGGCCTCGCTGTCACCCATGTGGCGGTCGAGGAAGCTGTCCTCGTCGTCGCCACCTCCGCCGATGTCTTCCAGGTAGACAAGCTGGGTGCCGCGTACCTTGGCCAGCAGCGACTGGTAGTCGGCCAGCGTGAGGCCCATCTCGGCCGCAATCTCGCTTTCCTTGGGCGGGCGGTGCAGCTTCTGCTGCAGCCGGTGCACGGCATGCTCGATGTCTTTCTGGCTCTTGCGCGAGCCGCGGCTCATCCAGTCGCCGTCGCGCAACTCGTCGATCATCGCGCCGCGGATGCGCTGGCTGGCGAAGGTCTCGAACTGCACGCCCTGCGAAGGCTCGTAGCGCGCAATGGCTTCGGTGAGGCCGATCATGCCGACCTGGATGAGGTCGTCGATCTCCACACTCGGGGGCAGCTTGGCGATCATGTGGTGCGCCAGGCGGCGCACCAGCGGGCTGTACTTCTTCAGCTGGTCGTCGCGTTCGAGCGTGCCTTTGGCGGTGTACATCGTCAGCTCCAGAGGGGGGAAGCGGCCCCGGCCACGTGGCCACGGGCGGGTGATCGGGTGGGGGCGAAAGGCGGCGTGTCGGTGCGCACCAATGCGCCGTCGGGCACACGGCGGGCCCAGTCGGCCTGCGCCCACACGGGGGCGCGCAGGCCCAGGTGGCGCTGTGCGGTATCAACCACGTTGGCCAGCACCTGGGCGCCAACTTCCATGGGCGCGAGCACCGGGCACAGGCCAGCGGCGTGCAGCCACTTGAGCGAACCGTAGGCGTCGATGCTGGCCTGGGCCTGCTGCAACACCGGCACCAGCACGCGCGCACTCACACCGGCCAGCAAGCCGGCCAGCGCCTGTGCAGGCGCATACAGAAGGATCAGCGCGCCGGCCGCGAACGGCGCGAACAGGCGCGAGAGCGCGGTGTCGGCGCCACCGGCGGCGGCGGTGTCCACCAGCGAGCGCAGCCCCTGCGCGCCAGGCATCACGAGCCAATCGCCCGCGTTGTCGTGCCCCGCCCCGAGGTTGGCCACGCTGCCGTCGGTGAGCGCGTGCAGCAGACCGCCGCTGGCGCCACGCTCGGTCGCGCAGGCATCGATGACGACGACACGCTGGCCGGCGTCGGCCAGCGACATGGCCAGGCGGCACAGCCATTCGAAGCCCTGCGAGGGCTGGGCCGGGCTGGCCAGCGGCATGAGGGCCGGGCTGCCGTCGCGCGCCTGCAGTTCCAGGCGCAGGCCGGCGGCCTGGTCAAAGCCGAACTCAAACATGCAGGCCACCCGCGCCGAGGTTCATGCCGCGGCCGCCGGACTGGGCGAAGTAAAAGCCCATGTCGGCGCTGGCCGGGTCGAAGGCGGACTTGCCGCTGGAGCCCATGCTGAGCTTGACCAGCGAGGCAGCGTCGGGGTGGTGCCAGTCTTCGGGCACGCGCTGGCCATTGGCCACACCGCGCAGCGGCACGTGGTGGCGCACCAGCGCGTCGATGGCTGGGCCAAGCTTGACGGCCTCATCCACCTTGGAGAGCACCACGCCGTGCAGCTTGTCGGCCTTGAAGGCGGCCAACGTCTCGTCGATGGTGTCCCCTTGCGAGCCGGCGTTGAGCACCAGCACCTTCTTGAGCGTGGGCAGCTCGAGCACGTCGAGCATGTCCTGCACGCGTTGGTCGCGCTGGCCCAGGCCGGCGGTGTCGATGATGACCAGACGCTTGCCGGCCAGCAGGCCGAGCATGTCCTTGAGCGCGGCGCGGTCGTGCGCCAGATGCGCCACCACGCCGAGCATGCGGCCGAAGGCGCGCAGTTGTTCGTAGCCCGAGACGCGGTAGCTGTCGAGCGTGACCAGGCCCACGCTGCCGGCGCCGTACTGCTTGACGCACTGCGCCGCGAGCTTGGCGGCGGTGGTGGTCTTGCCGACACCGGTGGCGCCCACGAGCGCGACCACGCCGCCCTCGTCGGCCAGACCGGCGCCGGGCTGGGCCACGCGCAGGTTGCGCTGGATTGCGTCCATCAGCCAACGCAGCGAATCGCCCGCGCCGGCCTCGGCCGGCAGGCGCTCCAGCAGGGCACGTGCCATGGCCGGCGAGTAGCCCGCGCGGATGAGTTTGTGCATCAGGCTCGACTGGATCGGGTTGCCCTTGCTCGAGCCCAGCCAGGCCAGGGTGTTGAAGCGCTCTTCGATCATGTCCTTGAGCGCGCCCAGTTCAACCGCCATGCGCTGGTCGTCCTGCTTGGCAAAACGCACAGGCGGCTCGGAATCCTGGAAGGCGTTCTCCCGCGTGCGGATGGTCTGCGGGCGCGGCGTGGGGATGGTGGCCGGGCGCGGGTCGTTCATGCGCTGCACCGGCACCATGATGGGTTCGTCGCGCACGGGCGCTGCGGCGGCCGTTTCCGCCTCGGCGCCACCCAGCGATTCGCGGCGCTTGCGCAGCATGCGCTCGCGCACGTAGTCCTGGAACGACAGGGTGCTCATCGCCATGGCTTCGGTGTCGTTGGCGACCGAGCTCTGGGTGTTGGCGAACGCTTCCTTGTGCGCGGCCGGGGCCGCCGGCGCAGCGGCGGCGGGCGCCGCCTGGGCGATGCTGGCCAGGCTCTCTTCGGCCGCGGCCATCACCTCGAAGCCCTCGGGCGTCTGGCGCGTCGAGAGGATCACGGCGCTGTCGCCGAACTGGCGGCGCGCCTTGGCCATGGCCTCGCGCGAAGTGGGGGCGATGAAGCGTTGGATGTTCATGTGCTCAGTCCCAGGTGAAAGCATTCAAAAGGTCAGGCCGCAAGTTGCCCAAGGATCGGGCCGATGCGGATGAGGTGGGTCTCGGGGATCTCGCTGTGCGCGAGCACCTGCAGGCGCGGCGCGGTGCGGCGCAGCAGGCGCGCCATGGCGCTGCGGATGGCGTCGGGCACCAGCAGGCAGGCGGGCACGCCCTTCTCTTCCTGCTGGTTGGCGATGTCGGTGGCCGACTTGCTCAGCATCTCGGCCACACCGGGGTCCAGCGCACCGGCGTTCTGGCCGGTCAGTGCCTGCATCAGCAGACGCTCCAGGCCGGGCTCGATGGCGATGACTTCGAGTTCCTTCACCGGGCCGTAGATCTGCTGCACGATGGCCGGCGCCAGCGCGGTGCGCACGCGGCGCGCCAGCTCGTGGGGCTCGGTGACCTGCGTGGCGTGTTCGGCGATCGATTCGATGATGGTGCGGATGTCGCGCACGTGCACGCCCTCTTCGAGCAGCAACTGGAGCACCTTCTGGAAGGTGGCGACAGAAACCATCTTGGGCACGACTTCCTCGATCAACTTGGGGGCCAGGCGGGTCACGTGTTCGACCAGTTCCTGGGTCTCCGTCCGGCTCAGCAACTTGGCCGCCTGGACTTGCATCAAGTGTGAAAGATGGGTCGCGAGCACAGTCTCGGAATCAACCACGGTGAAACCGCCCATTTGCGCCGTTTCTTTCTGGCGCTCGTCGATCCAGTGCGCGGGCAGGCCGAAAGCGGGGTCGGTGGTGGGCGTGCCGATGAGGGGAACGCCGGTGCCGCCGGGGTCGATCGCCAGCCACATGCCGGGGAACACCTCGCCCTCGCCCACCACCACGCCGCGCAGCGTGATGCGGTAGGCGCTGGGGCGCAGCTCCAGGTTGTCGCGCACGTGCACCGGCGGCGGCAGGAAGCCCACGTCCTGCGCGAACTTCTTGCGCACGCCCTTGATGCGCGTGAGCAGATCGCCCTGGCGGTTCTTGTCCACCATCGCGATCAGGCGGTAGCCCAGCTCCAGACCCAGCAGATCCACCGGCTGCAGGTCGTCCCAGGTGGCTTCGCCGTCGTTGGCGGGCCCGGCGGGCGCATCGCTGGCGATAGCCTTGGGGGCGAGCTCCTGCTGGCGGCGCCACCAGGCGAGGCCACCCAGCATGGCGGCGAACGCCAGGAAGAACAGGTGCGGCATGCCGGGGATCACACCCAGCAGGAACAGCACCGAGGCCGCCACGCCCAGCACGCGCCAGGAAACGAACATCTGGCGCGCCACCAGGGTGCCAACCTCTTCGTCCTTGCCCACGCGCGAGACCACCATGGCCGCGGCCACCGAGATCAGCAGGCCGGGGATCTGCGCCACCAGCGCGTCGCCCACCGCAAGCAGGATGTAGTTGTCCGCCGCCTGGCCCAAAGACAGCCCGTGCTGGCCCATGCCGACGGCGAAGCCACCGATGATGTTGATGATCAGGATCAGGATGCCAGCCACCGCGTCGCCGCGCACGAACTTGGAGGCGCCGTCCATGGAGCCGAAGAACTCGGCCTCCTCGCCCACCTCGGCACGGCGGCGTTTGGCCTCCTTCTCGTCGATCAGGCCGGCACCCAGGTCGGCGTCGATCGCCATCTGCTTGCCGGGCATGGCGTCCAGCGTGAAGCGCGCCGACACCTCGGCAATGCGCTCGGCGCCCTTGGTGATCACGACGAAGTTGATCACCACCAGGATCACGAACACGATCAGGCCGACCGCGAAGTTGCCGCCGATGAGGAAGTGGCCGAAGGCCTCGATCACCTCGCCGGCCGCACCCGGGCCGGTGTGGCCTTCGAGCAGCACCACACGCGTTGAAGCCACGTTGAGCGACAGGCGCAGCAGCGTGGTGAGCAGCAGCACCGTGGGAAAGACCGAGAAGTCCAGCGGGCGCTTCATGTGCGCGGCCACCATCATCACCACCAGGGCGAGCGCGATGTTGAGCGTGAAGAAGGTGTCCAGCAGCCAAGGCGGCAGCGGCAACACCATCATGGCCAGCACCGTCATCACGAGCATGGGCGCGGCCAGGGCGCCGGCGACGGCTCCGTTGCGCTTGAACCATTGCTGCAAGGCGTTCATTCGTCAGACTCCTGATCGGTCTTCTTCTTGAAGTGGGGGTCGAGTTCGGGCGGCACCTGCGGCTGCGGGTCGGCGGGCATCACGCCCTCGCCGCGCAGCGCGGCCTTGAGCTGGTACACCCAGGCCAGCACCTGGGCCACCGCGGTGTAGAGCGCGCCCGGGATCTCCTGGTCGATTTCGGCGTTGGCGTAGAGCGCACGTGCCAGCATGGGCGACTGCAGCACGGGAACGGCGTTGGCCTTCGCAACATCGCGGATCTTCAGTGCGATGAGGTCGCTGCCCTTGGCGATCACGCGCGGCGCGGCCATGGTCGCTTCGTCGTAGCGCAGTGCGACGGCATAGTGCGTCGGGTTCATCACCACCAGATCGGCCTTGGGCACGGCCAGGATGCTGTTTCGCTGCGCAAGTTCACGCTGGCGCTGGCGGCGCTTGCCCTTCACATGCGGGTCGCCCTCGGCTTCCTTGTGCTCGCGCTTGACCTCGTCATGCGACATGCGCAGCTTGTGCTTGTGCAAGGCGCGCTGCACCGGCACGTCGATGGCCGCCACCAAGGCCACCACCAACAACAGCAGGCCCACGCCTAGCATGAGCCACTGCCCGAGCTGGCCGATGCCGGCTTCCAGCGGGCGCATGAGCAAGGTGGCAAACGGATGGGCATGGCTGGCCACGAACTGCGCCGCCACCAGCAGCAGCACGGCAGTGATGGCCAGCAGCTTGGCCGTCTCGACCAGTTGCTGGCGTGAGAACAGGCGCTTGAGGCCCGCCAGCGGGCTCAGGCTGGAGAGCTTGGGTTCGATGGGCTTGGTGCTGAAGGCGTAGCCGCCCGACGCCACGATGGCGACCACCACGAGCACCAGTACGGCCAGCCCCAGCGGCAATACCAGCAGCAGGCCCTGGCCGGCGCCGTCGGTGAGGCGCTGCAGCATCAACTCTGGGGTGCGCACACCAGCGTTATCGAAACGCAGCTGCGAAGCCATGGCATCGCGCAGACGCGAAAAGCCCAGGGGAGCGAGCATGGCGAGCAGCGCCAGGCCACCGCCCAGCACCGCCAGGTGGGTGAGGTCCTTGGAACGCGCGACCTGGCCATCGTCACGCGCCTTCTTGAGGCGCTGTGGCGTGGCTGGGAGGTTCTTGTCTTGGCTGGACGATTCCATGCATCAGGCTCTGAGAAGTGAGCCTGATTGTGGAAAGCGGGTCGGAAAACTAAAGGGCGATAAGGCGGGGGGAAAGGTCGCTTATTCCCTTGGGGACGGGCGGTTCGTGCGTTTCGTCCCTTTTCACGCAACGACCTCGCACGCTCGCGAGTGTGAGGTACTCCCCTCCGCGGCTGTCCCCCGGGCCGGCTGCGCCGGCCCTCCTCCTTTATGCCGCTACGGGAAGCACCTCACACTCGCGAGCTGAAGTAACGTTGGAGCGCGCCTGCACCGCACGCCACGAGTGACTCGGTGATCGGGGTGTCCGATGTAGCGAAGTAAAGGAGGAGGATCGGGCTGCAAGCCCGATCCGGGGGACATGAGCGGAATCGGATACCCCGGTCGCCGAGTCACGGCGTGTCCGGAGAAAACCGCCGTCAGAACCCGAGAGAAGCCAGCAGGTCGTCCACCTGCTTCTGGTCCGTCACCACGTCGGTACGGCCTTCGGCACTGACCACCGGACCCGCGAGCTCGAAAGCCTTGTCCTGCCCCGGTTGGCCCGAAGGCGCGGATTCGAGGAGCAGCGCGAGCAATTGTTCTTCTATCGTGCCCGCCAGATCCACCACGCGCTTGATCACCTGGCCCGTGAGATCGTGGAAATCCTGCGCCATCATGATTTCGGTCAGGCGGGCGTCGGCCTGCTCCGACAGGCGCACCACGTCGTTCGACCACTCCATCAGCTCCGGCATGGCCTTGGCCAGCGCCGGCACCCGCTTGATGGTGTCGGCCAGATCGCGGCCGCGCTGCGTGATCTGCTCCTGATCGCGCTTGCCCTCTTCCACCTGGCTCAGCACCTTCTCGGCCGCCTCGCCGGTGAGGCGCGCGATGTAGGACAGTCTGCTTTGCGCATCGGGCAGCTGCTCCACCGTGCCCTGCAGCTTGTCGGCGTAGCCGAGTTCCTTCAGCGCGTCGTGCAGCTGGCGCGTGATGCCACCCAGCTTGCGGAACATGTCCGGGTTGCCCGCGCCCTGCGTGTCGTTCTTGTCGGTCATGGCAGGCCCCTGCGGCTCAGAGGCCGAGCTTCTTGAAGATGTTGGCGAGCTTGTCTTCCAGCGTGGCCTTGGTAAAGGGCTTGACGATGTAGCCTGCGGCACCGTTCTGCGCCGCCAGCACGATGTCTTCCTTGCGCGCCTCGGCCGTGACCATCAGCACCGGCAAGTGCTTGAGCTTCTCGTCGGCCTTGATCGCCGAGAGCAGCTCGAAGCCGTTCATGTTCGGCATGTTGATGTCGGTGACGACAAAGTTGAAGGCGCCGGCCTTGAGCTTGCCCAACGCGATCGCGCCGTCCTCGGCCTCATCGGCGTCGGCATGACCGATCTCCTTGAGCAGGTTGCGCACGATACGGCGCATGGTGGAGAAGTCGTCAACGATCAGGAATTTCATCGGGGTGGACATGGCGGGCTCCACGGAGGGGTGGCGATGGACCGACGCGCCGGGTCAGCGCGAGGCCTCTTCGGTAGGTTTCGTCAGATTGGCGGAAATCTGTAGGGCGGGCACCCGCGCAGGCGGCGGCACTTGCGCAGGCACTGCCTCGGCCGGTGGCGGGTTCGCGGCGGCGGGGGTGTCGGCCAGGCCGGGCACCGGCGCGGCCGGCAGCGCGGGCGGGAACATGCGGTCCTCGTACTCGCGCGTCATGATCACGATGCTGATGCGCCGGTTGGACGGGTCTTGCGGCTTCTCGGGCAACAGCGGCACGCTGGCGGCCAGGCCCTCCACGCGGCGCAGCTTGTCGTCGGGCAGGCCACCGGCCACAAGTTCGCGGCGCGAAGCGTTGGCGCGGTCGGCCGAGAGTTCCCAGTTGCTGTAGCCACGCTCGCCACTGCCGTAGGGCGTGGCGTCGGTGTGGCCAGCCAGCGCGATGCGGTTCTCCACGTCGCCCAGCGCCTGGCCCAGCGTGCGCAGGATCTCCTGCATGTAGGGCTTCACCAGTGCGCTGCCGGTGTCGAACATCGGCCGGTTCTGATCGTCCACGATCAGGATGTGCAGCCCGTCGGGCGTCTTGACCATGCGAATCTGCGATCGGTATTCGCCCAGCTTCGGGTTCGTGTCGATCACCTCGGTGATCTTGCGCTCCAGCGCGTCGATGCGCTCCTGGTCCTTGCGGGCTGCTTCGGCGCGCGCCATCTGGGCGCCGAGTTCCTTGGTGGTGCGCTCGGTATCACCCGAGTCACGCTGGCCGAACGCGGCAGATAGATCGCGTCCGCCGCCGGTGATGATGCTGTTGCTGTTGCCGGTGCCATCCCCACCCAGGAGCGACACCTTGACCGGGTTCTGGAAGTAGCTGGCAATGCCTTCGAGCTCGCCCTTGGCGGTGGAACCCAGCAACCACATCAGCAGGAAGAAGGCCATCATGGCCGTCACGAAATCGGCGTAGGCGATCTTCCACGCGCCGCCATGCGCCGCATGGCCGGCCTTCTTGATCCGCTTGACGATGATGGGTTGAAGCTTTTTTCCGTCGCCGGCCATCGCGATACCTCAGGCCCTCAAGCCTTCTTGCCTTTGACGTGGTTCTCCAGCTCGGTGAACGTCGGACGCACGTCGCTGAACAGCACCTTTCGGCCGAACTCGACCGCCGTGGCCGGTGCGTAGCCCTGCATGCTGGCCAGCAGCGTGGTCTTGATGCACTGGAATTCCTTGCTGCTCTCTTCCACCTTCTGGTCCATGAGGCCACCCAGCGGTTCGAACACGCCATAGGCCAGCAGGATGCCCAGGAAGGTGCCCACCAGGGCCGAGCCGATCATGGCGCCGAGCACCGCAGGCGGCTGGCCCACCGAGCCCATGGTGTTCACCACGCCCAGCACCGCAGCCACGATGCCGAAGGCCGGCAGGCCGCCGGCCAGGCGCGCAATGGCGGCCACCGGGGCATGCGCCTCCTGGTGGTGGGTCTCGATCTCGCTGTCCATCAGCGTCTCGATCTCGTGGGCGTTGAGGTTGCCCGAGACCATCATGCGCAGGTAGTCGGTGATGAACTCGACCACGTGGTGGTCGGCCGAGATGGTGGGGTACTTCTTGAAGACGGGAGATTGCTCGGGGTCTTCCACGTCCTGCTCGATGGCCATGAGGCCCTCCTTGCGGGCCTTTTGCAGCAGGTCGTACAGCAGCGCCATGAGCTGCATGTAGCGCTCCTTGGTGAAGCGGCTGCCCTTGAAGCAGCCGGCGATGCCTTTGAAGGCGGCCTTGACCACCTTCATCTGGTTGTTGATCAGGAAGGCGCCCAGCGCCGCACCGAGGATGGTGGTCATCTCGAACGGCAGCGCCTTGAGCACCACACCGATGTTGCCGCCGTGGAGGATGAACACCCCGAAGATGCAGAGCATCGAGACCACGAAGCCGATGATGACGAACATGTGCTGGGCCGCAGGATGGGGTTGCCCGGGCGGAACATACCGCGCGGGGGTTTGCAGAACTTATCGGCCGACTCTAGGGGCGATGAAGGCCGCCAGAAACGTGAAAAGGGCCCTTGAGCGGGCCCTTTTCAAGCTTTGACGGCGTGCGTCGATCAGTGCAGACGCAGGCTGTTGGCGCTGGCGCCCTTGCCGGCGCGCGCCGGGGGCTGGCACAGCCCGCAGACGTAGTGGCGGGCGTTCTCGTAAGGCTCGGTGACGAACTGGCCACCGCAGCAGGAGCACTTGGTCAGCGTGAGCATGCCGTTGTCGACGAACTTCACCAGCCGCCACGCGCGGGTGACGGACAGCAGCGGCTCGATGGCGCTGGCGCTCATCTGCTCGCTGTAGAGGCGAAAGGCCTTGATGACGGCATCGATCTCCTCCAGCGCGCTGGACTTCGAAAGGTACTCGTGGATGTTGAGGAACAGCGAGGCGTGGATGTTCGGCTGCCAGGTCAGGAACCAGTCGGTGGAGAACGGCAGCTGGCCCTTGGAGGGGCTCTTGCCCGCGACTTCCTTGTACAGGCGCAACAGGCGCTCGTAGGAGAGGCTGGTTTCGTACTCGAGCACCTGCAGGCGCGCGCCGAGCTGGATCAGGGCCACCGCGCGTTCGATGTCGCGCGACTCGTTGAGGATGCTTTTGCCAGCGGCCATGTGCGTGCTCCGGTGCAGGGGTGGGATCAGTGGGCCGTGGCGGCAACCGACTCGGCGTACTTGCCGGCCATCAGGATGCTGGCGTGCAACTGGGTCGTGGTGCTGTTCTCGACCTTCTTCACGTTGTGGCTGGTCAGCAGGTTCCACACCAGGTCGTCGTCCACACGGAAGCGGCACAGCAGCATGTTGCTGGAAGCGATCTTGAGCAACTGCGCGGTGGAGAGCATGCCAAGCAGGTCGGCGGCTTCTTCCGTCAGGCCCAGGCGGAACAGGGCTTCGGCGCGGTCCTTGCGGATCAGGTTCTGCGCCAGCATCAGGTAGGTGAGGTTGGCTTCGCGGATCTCGGCCAGAAGTTGTTCGCTGTCCATCATGTGCTCCTTCACGTCCTCGTGGGTGGGGGGTTTCGCTGCCGGCTGGCATTGCTGGACCCGATGTGAGGAATTGTGTCGATCGGTGAAGAAACTTGAATCGGTAAAGCGCTGTGCAACGTGTCGGGAGAACGGGTGTGGCGGTGTCAGTGCAATGCCTACAACCTAGGTTCTCGTTTTCCCGACATCCGGCGTGAGATTCACTCGCCGGTGTTCCTGATCAGCAGGCATGGATTTCTTGCGCAACCGGGACAAAGCAAAGAAATGCCGACGTTCGGTGGCGCTTATCCGACCGCTCCACGTCAGACAAATCTCAAGAATCCCAGGACATCACCGAAATTGACGAAGCGAGCCCTTGATGGCGTTCGACGCCCGGCGTAACGGCCAGCGATCAGTGACGGTGAGACCCGGAATCTTCCGGACCACCTTTCACAGTCCATCACAGGAGTGAGTTATGACCACCATCAACACCAACATGATGTCGATGACCGCCCAGCGCAACCTGGCGACGTCGGCGGGGTCGCTCGCGACCTCCATGCAACGGCTTTCTTCGGGCCTGCGCGTCAACTCCGCCAAGGACGACGCCGCCGGCTTGGCCATTTCCGAGCGCATGAACACGCAGGTGCGCGGCTTGAACGTCGCCGCCCGCAACGCCAACGACGGCATCTCGCTCGCGCAAGTGGCCGAAGGCGCACTGGGCAAGGTGGGCGACATGCTGCAGCGCATGCGTGAACTGGCTGTTCAGTCGGCCAACGCCTCCAACAACGCAGATGACCGCAAGGCCCTGCAGGCCGAGGTCACGCAGCTGCGCCAGGAAATCGAGCGCGTGGCAAAGACCACCGCCTTCAACGGCACCAAATTGCTCGACGGCACGTTTGCGAACGTCACGTTCCAGGTCGGCGCCAATGCGGGGGAAGGCATCTCGATCGAGTCGATCGTCAGCGCCAAAACAGACACGCTGGGCACCCTCAGCAGCACCGAACATTACGAGGCAGCGGTCACCCAGCCTGCCACTCTTGACGCAACCACCGGCGCCGCCATTCCTGCGGGTACCGCCGGCTGGACCGTCAACGGCGTGCCTCTGGGCGGTATCGCAGCCACCACCGACCCGGCCGAGCGATCACGGCAGGTCGTCGATGCGATCAATGCAAAGTCGAGCGAAACCGGGGTCTTCGCGCGCGTGGCCGCCGGGGGTTACGAGGTATTTTCGAGCTCCGCTACCGCCACGTTCGGTGCTGCCTTTACAGCCCCCACCACCGGCGCACCAGGCGCTCTTGCTGCGCCGACTGGCACCGACGTTGAAAAACTGAGCTCGATCAACATCAACAGCTTCGGCGACGCTCAACTGGCATTGCGCGTCATAGACAAGGCGATTGATGCCATCAACAGTTCGCGCGCCGATCTTGGTGCTCTCCAGAGCCGCTTCGAGAACGCGGTGGCCAACATCAACATCACGGGCGAGAACCTCTCCGCCGCACGGGGCCGCATCATCGATGCCGACTTCGCCAAAGAGACCTCCAATCTCTCGCGCGCCCAGATCCTGCAGCAGGCTGGCACCGCCATGGTCGCGCAGGCCAACCAGATTCCGCAGAACGTACTGTCGTTGCTGAATCGCTAGAAAACCTCTGACCACGAAGGACACGAATGGCGACCATCACTTCCCCAGGCATGGCCAGTGGCCTACCCATCAAGGACATGGTCGCGCAGCTCGTGGCTCTTGAGCGGGCGCCGCTCACGGGCCTGCAGACGCAGGTCAACAAGGCACAGAGCAAACTGTCCCTCTACGGCACCATCAAGTCACTCGTCACCTCGCTCGGGGACGCGGGTGCGCGGCTGTCGGAGGCGAACACGTTCAAAGCGGTCAAGGCGACGTCGTCCGTTCCCGATGTGGTGGGCGTGACGGTCGCTGCAGGCACCCCGCCCACGGGCTTTTCGCTGGAGGTGCAGCGCCTGGCGCAGGCACAGAACACGTCGAGCGCTGCCGTGCCCACCGGCAGCGGCATGGGCGCAGGCACGCTGACCATCACCCTGGGCAACTGGGGCAGCGGCAGCTTCGTGGCGGGCAGTCAGACGCCAGTGCAGATCACCGTCGAGGAAGGCAAGGACACCTTGATCGACATCGCCGGGCAGATCAATGGCTCGGATGCAGGCGTCACCGCCACCGTGCTGAAGGATGCCAACGGCGAGCGTCTGCTGCTGCGTTCCAAGGCCACCGGCGCTGAGATGGGTTTTCGGGTCGAGGCCACCGACACCAACGCCGGCGATGGCAAAGACCTCGGGCGCCTCGCATACACCGGGGCGGGCTCGCCCAGCACGCTCACGCAGGCCGGCTTGAATGCCCAGTTCACCATCAATGGGGTAGCCATCGAGTCAGCCGCCAACACCGTCAAGGACAGCGTCGACGGCCTGACCTTCGAGCTCAAGAAGGTGACCACAGACCCCGTGGAAGTCAGCGTGAGCAACGACAAGGACGCCATGAAGAAGGCGGTGCAGGGCTTCGTCGATGCGTACAACGCTGTCATGGACATGCTGGCCACCTCAACCAAATACGACCCGGAGACGAAGGTCGCAGGCTCGCTGCAAGGCGACAGCACGGCAGTCGGGCTGCGTAACGCCATTCGGGGGATGATGCGGTCGAGCACGCCGGGGGGCGAGTTCACACAGTTGGTTGACGTCGGCATCGAGATCAAGTCCGACGGCAAAATGAGCATCAACAGTACCAAGCTGGACACCGCACTGGACAAACCGGCCGAGTTGGGCAAGTTGTTCGGGGCCTCCAACGTCGATCCCACGCTACAGGGCTTCGGCCTCAAGCTGGACGCTTTTGCCGACGGACTCGTCGAGGCCGGCGGGACCCTAAGCAACCGGACCGATTCGCTGCAAGCCAGCATCAAACGCACCAACGCGGAAATGGACAAGGTGGTGGATCGCGCTGCACGTGCCGAAACGCGCTACCTGGCTTACTACAACGCGATGGACGCCAACGTGGCGCGCCTGAACTCGCTCAACGCCTACATCTCGCAGCAAGTCACCATGTGGAACCGCAGCAAAGGCTGACGCAAGCCTTCTGCCGATTACAGCGCGGGCGATGGACATCCATCGCCCGCTTTCATTTCGAGCATCGAACGGCTCAAGTAATCGGCAGCGTCGCCGAAACACCCAGCAACGGGCCACGGATCGCGGTTCGTGATCCGGCAACAGCGCCGGTTGTCCTCAACAGTCCACTCACAGGAGTCCGACATGACCACCATCAACACCAACGTGATGTCGATGACCGCCCAGCGCAACCTGAGCGGCTCGGCCAACGCCCTGGCCACCTCCATGCAGCGCCTGTCTTCGGGCCTGCGCGTCAACTCCGCCAAGGACGACGCCGCCGGCCTGGCCATCTCCGAGCGCATGAACAGCCAGGTGCGCGGCTTGAACGTTGCGGCGCGCAACGCGAACGACGGCATCTCCCTGGCCCAGACCGCCGAAGGCGCGCTGGGCAAAGTCGGCGACATGCTGCAGCGCATGCGAGAGCTCGCCGTTCAGTCGGCCAATGCCTCCAACAACAGCAGCGACCGCGCCGCATTGCAAGCCGAGGTGACCCAACTGCGTGACGAGATCGATCGCGTGGCAAAGACCACCAGCTTCAACGGCACCAAACTGCTGGATGGCACCTTCGCCAACGCCACCTTCCAGGTCGGTGCCAACGCTGGCGAGGGCATCTCGATCGATTCCATCGTCTCGGCCAGATCCACCACACTGGGTTCCGATCTGAACAGTGAGCTCTACGTCGCCACCATCACCGGCGCCACACTTGCGACGATGCCTGCCGATGGCGCAGCGATTGCAGCTGGCGCCCTGACGATCGACGATGCCAATGGAAATGCCGTCGCACTGGGCGCAATTGCTGCAGCCACCACCACCGCTCAGCGGACAACGCAGGTTGTCAATGCAATCAACGCCAAGGCGTCCGAGACTGGCGTATTTGCACGCGAAACGACCGGCGGCAACTTTCAGATTTTCTCCGACCGCGACTTGACGGCCGCAACCGGATTCTCCGGATTCGGCGCCACCACGACCGGTGCGATGGCCGACACTGTTCCGCCCGCTGGCGCCACCCTCGAAGCCCTGAGCACGATCAACATCAACAGTTTCGGCGACGCCCAGATCGCCCTGAAGGTGATTGACAAGTCCATCGACGCCATCAACAGCTCACGCGCCGACCTCGGCGCCCTGCAGAGCCGTTTCGAGAACGCGGTGTCCAACATCAACATCACCGGCGAGAACCTCTCCGCCGCCCGCGGTCGTATCGTGGATGCCGACTTCGCGAAGGAAACGTCCAGCCTCTCGCGCGCGCAGATCCTGCAGCAGGCCGGCACCGCCATGGTCGCTCAAGCCAACCAGGCGACGCAGAACGTCCTGTCGCTGCTGCGCTGACCGATCGGCCCCGCGGCCAACGACCGCAGAACGAACGGCGATGGCCTCAAGGGTCATCGCCGTTTTGTTTTGGGAATTGACGGGTGATTCCGGTGCTGTTTCGCTTTGACAAAGCACCCGAACAGCTTGGCTTGACCCTCAAGAAATCGCCGAGACAGTCGAAACAGACAACAACGAATCTTCAGTGAGGTTCGTGCCCGGCACACGGCCTTCGACATGGACACGCGCCGGATCGTTCAGACGGTTCAACCCTTCAAAGGAAACAGCGATGACCACCATCAACACCAATGTCATGTCGATGACCGCCCAGCGCAACCTGAGCGGCTCGGCCAACTCCCTGGCCACCTCCATGCAGCGCCTGTCTTCGGGCCTGCGTGTGAACTCCGCCAAAGACGATGCCGCCGGCCTGGCTATCTCCGAGCGCATGAACAGCCAGGTGCGCGGCTTGAACGTCGCCGCCCGCAACGCCAACGACGGCATCTCGCTGGCCCAGACCGCCGAAGGCGCACTGGGCAAGGTGGGCGACATGCTGCAGCGCATGCGCGAGCTGGCCGTGCAGTCGGCCAACGCCTCCAACAACGCCGATGACCGCAAGGCTCTTCAAGCCGAGGTGACGCAGCTCAGCGCCGAAATCAACCGCGTGGCCAAAACCACCAGCTTCAACGGCACCAAGCTGCTGGACGGCACGTTTGCCAATGCCACCTTCCAGGTGGGCGCCAACGCCGGCGAAGGCATCGCCATCGATTCCATCGTTTCGGCCAAGACCGACACGCTGGGCAATGCGTCGCTGATCACCAGCGTCGGAACGATCACAACGACCGCCGGGGCCAACGGTGCCATCGCGGCAGGCGCACTGAACGTTAAGGGTGTGGCCCTCGGGCCGATCGCGGCCGCCGCCAGCGCCAGCGAGCGCACCTTCCAAGTGGTAGATGCCATCAATGCCAAGTCGTCGGAGACCGGCATCTTCGCCCGCGCTGTGGTCAACGCCAGCGGCGTGGCAACCGGGTTCGAGGCGTTCTCGGAAGGTGCAATCGCCGTGGCTGATTTCGGCAACTTCACGGCCGCTGCCACGGGTACCGTCGCAGTGGGTGCCGCCGCTACCAGTCAGCTCGACGACATCAACATCAACTCATTCGGGGATGCACAAAAGGCCTTGAAGGTCATCGACAAAGCCATCGACGCGATCAACAGCTCGCGCGCCGACCTCGGTGCCCTGCAAAGCCGCTTCGAGAACGCCGTGGCCAACATCAACATCACCGGCGAGAACCTCTCCGCCGCCCGCGGTCGCATCGTGGATGCCGACTTCGCGAAAGAAACCTCCAACCTCTCGCGCTCGCAGATCCTTCAGCAGGCAGGCACCGCCATGGTGGCGCAGGCCAACCAGAACGGCCAGAACGTGCTGTCGCTCCTGCGCTGAGAAAGACGGCTCCACCCGGGGCAGTTCCACGATCCAAGCGGCGGTGGCTCCAGGGCCACCGCCGTTTTGTTTTGATGCGTGCAACGGCCGCTCCTCCGATCACGCGAATCAGCTGTGAATCCCACCTCTGATCGCTTTTCGGATGCCTACAGTCCGCCGCCGCGTAGCCGATACATCGTGCATAGCCAGCAAGGAACACCCGCCATGTTCACCTCCGTCAACACCCGTTCTGCATCCGTCTACAAGCGCGTCGCCGTGGAAACCGGCGTCCAGGCCGCCGACTCACACCTCTTGGTGGGCATGTTGTTTGACGGCCTGCTCCAGGCGCTGGCCGTCGCGCGTGGCGCCATGGAGCGCGGCGAACTGGCGATCAAGGGCACACAGATCGGCAAGGCCGTGCGCATCATCGAAGAAGGCCTCAAGGCCGGCCTCGACCCCGCCGGCGGCGAGATGACCCAGAACCTGGGCGCCCTGTACGCCTACAGCGTGCGCCGCCTGACCGAAGCCAACCTGCGCAACGACGGCGCCGCGCTGGCCGAGGTGGTGGGCCTGATCGAGCCGGTGGCTCAGGCCTGGCAGGACATCCGTTCGCAAGCCCTGCAGGGAGCCTGAGCATGCAGCACCAGCTCATCGACTACTACAAGGCCATCGAGCGCACCAGCGAGCAGATGCTGGCTGCGGCGCAGGCCGAGGACTGGGACCAGGTGGTGCGCCTGGAGGGCGCCTGCGCGGTGCTGATCGCGCAGCTGCGCTTCAAGTCGCGCGACGCCGATCTGGCCCCCGAGGAACGCAAGGAAAAGGCGCAGATCATGCAGCGCATCCTGCGCACCGATGCCGAGATCCGTTGCCTGGCCGAGCCCTGGCTGAGCGACCTGGCGCAGATCCTCGACCGGCCGAGCCCGGCGCCGACGCACTGAGACCTTGTCCGGCAGCACGAACCAACAAGAAAGGCCCCGCGGGGCCTTTCTTGTTGATGGTGCAGCGATCAACGCACGTGCATCGAAACCGCAGCCACCGCCGCGGCCACGCGCTCAGACCGACATGTTCATGATGTCCGAATAGGCCTGCACCATGCGGTTGCGCACGTGCAACGCGCTCTGGAAACCGATCTGCGCTTTCTGCATGGCGATCATGGTTTCTTCCAGGCTGACATTGGGGTTGCCGAGCTGCACCTGGGTCTGCAGCTTGCTGGCCTGGTTCTGGGCGTCGCTCACCTTGCCCAGCGCGGCCTTGAGGTTGTCGGCGAAGGCCGCACCGGTGCCACCGGCCGCGGCGGTGCCGGCGGCGGGACGCTTCAAGGCGCCGGTGCCGGCCAGGCCCTGGCTGCTCAAGGGGGTCAGGCGCATGTCCATGGGGGACTCCTTCATCTCATGACAGGCCCCGATCCTAGGCACCCCCTCGGCAAGCCGGGCGGGAAATAAAGGCGCATAAGCGCGCCTTTTTGCGGGACTACGCGTCGGGGGCGCCGGGATACTCGTTCGCATTCGGGGGCCATCTGCACCGTTCTCACCCTTAGCGCCCTCTGACGACACACGACGAGCCCACCCGCCCATGAGCACCACCGCCGTTGCCGAACTCGATGTCCAGCCCGCGCGCCCCAACGCGCTGGCCGATGGCTTCGCCCGCATGAGCCCCGCGCAGAAGACGAAGCTGGGCATCGGCGTGCTGGCCCTGCTGGGCGTGGCGCTGGCCTTCTTCTTCATGGGCCGCCAGCCCGACTGGCGCGTGCTCTACGCCAACCTGGGCGACAAGGACGGCGGCGCCATCCTGGCCCAGCTCTCGCAGATGAACGTGCCCTACAAGCACGCCGAGGGCGGTGGCGCCATCATGGTGCCAGCCGACAAGGTGCACGACACCCGCCTGCGCCTGGCGTCCCAAGGCCTGCCCAAGGGCACGGTCACCGGCTTTGAGCTCATGGAGAGCAACCGCTTCGGCATGACGCAGTTTCAGGAACGCCTGACGTTCCAGCGCGGCCTCGAAGGTGAGCTCACGCGTTCGATCCAGTCGCTCGGTTCCGTGCAGGCCGCGCGCGTGCACCTGGCGCTGCCCAATCAGAACGGCTTCTTTCGCGAACAGCAGAAACCCAGCGCCTCGGTGCTGCTCACGCTGTTTCCCGGCCGCACGCTCGACCGCGCCCAGGTGGCCGGCATCGTGCATCTGGTGGCCAGCAGCGTGCCGGAGATGAACCCCAAGGCCGTGAGCGTGGTGGACGACCAGGGCAACCTGCTCTCCAACCCGCCCGACGGCGCCGGCAAGCAGGGCGCCGACGTGCAGAAGCTGCAGTACGTTCAGCAGCTCGAGCAGACCTACACGCGCCGCATCCTGGACATGCTCGAACCGCTGGTGGGCGTGGGCAACGTGAAGGCCCAGGTCAGCGCCGACATCGATTTCTCCGAAGCCGAGATGACCTCGGAGCAGCACCGCCCCAACCAGGGTGGTGAACCCAGCGCGGTGCGCAGCCAGCAGCTCATCGAGGACAGCAATGGCAGCGCCGCACAGCCCGCGGGCGTGCCGGGCGCGGTGAGCAACCAGCCGCCGGCACAGGGCAGCGCGCCCATCAACGGCCCGGCCGCGCCGGTGGGCGTCAACGGCCAGGGCGCGGGCGACAGAACCACCTCGAACCGTCGCGAGTCGGTGGTGAACTACGAGGTCGACAAGACCGTGCGCGTGGTGCGCGAGGCGACCGGCACCGTCAAGCGTCTGAGCGCGGCCGTGGTGGTGAACCACAAGACCACGCTCGATCGCAACGGCAAGCCGGTGAGCAACCCCATCCCGCCGCAGCAGCTGGAGCAGATGACCGCGCTGGTGCGCGAGACGATCGGCTTCAACCAGACCCGCGGCGATTCGGTGAACCTGGTGAACGCCCCCTTCAACGACGTGAAGCTGCCCGAGGCCGAGCCACTGCCGTTCTGGCAGCAGGCCGACACGCTGGAGCTGGCGCGCAGCATGGCCTTCCCGGCCGGCATGGTGCTGCTCGCGCTCATCGTGTTCCTGGGCCTGGTGCGCCCGGCGCTGCGCCTGATGAAGGCCCCGCCCGGGCCGCGCGAGGTGACGCCGCTCAACGCCATCCTGAACGAAGCGCCCGAGCGCCCCGGCCTGCCGCAACCCACGGCGCAGGATGAGGACACGCCCGAGCGCCGGCGCATGACGGATGCCAAGCGCCTCGCCTTGGAGAACCCCGCAGCGGTGGCCAACATCGTCAAGGGCTGGGTCAACGGCGAAGCCGCGGCCTGACCGAACGAAGGAAGCACGACCATGGACGACCAGGGACTGCAGGACGCCGCGATCTTCCTCATGTCGATCGGCGAGGAAGAAGCGGCCGAGGTGTTCAAGCACCTCAGCCCGAAAGAGGTGCAAAAGCTCGGCGAGACCATCGCGCGTACGCGCGCCGTCTCGCACGAGCGGGTGGACCAGGTGATCCAGCGTTTCACCAACACGGCCTCGTCGCAGAGCCTGCTGGTCTCCGACACCGACAACTACGTGCGCAGCGTGCTCAAACGCGCGCTGGGCGACGACAAGGCCGCGCTGCTGATCGACCGCATCCTGCAAGGCGGTGACGTCTCGGGCATCGAGAGCCTGAAGTGGATGGACCCGCTGTCGATCGCCGAACTGCTGCGCAACGAACACCCACAGATCGTGGCCGCCATCCTGGTGCACCTGGAGGCCGAGCAGACGGCCGCGGTGCTGAAGAACTTCACCGAGCGTCCGCGCAACGAGGTGATGCTGCGCATCGCCACGCTCGAAGGCATCCAGCCGACCGCGCTGAAGGACCTCAACGAGGTGCTCTACAAGGTGCTGGCTGGCGGCGACAAGATCCGCAAGGCCTCGATGGGCGGCGTGAAGACGGCGGCCGAGATCATCAACATGATGGGCACCCAGATCGAGAGCTCGGTGATCGAGGCCATCCGCGACCACGACGCCGACCTGGCCCAGAAGATCATGGACAAGATGTTCATCTTCGAGGACCTGCTCAAGCTCGAAGGCCGGGCGATCCAGCTCGTGCTCAAGGAAGTCGCCACCGACCAGCTCGTCATCGCGCTCAAGGGTGCCAGCAACGAATTGCGCGAACTGGTGTTCAACAACATGTCCACCCGCGCGGCCGAGGCGCTGCGCGAGGACCTCGACGCGCGCGGCCCGATCCGCCTGTCCGAGGTGGAAGCGCAGCAGAAAGACATCCTCAAGGTGGTGCGCCGCCTCTCCGACGAAGGTCAGATCATGATCGGCGGCGGCGGCGAAGACGAAGCCTTTGTGTGATCACGCCATGAGCCAACGACCCAAGAGCGACCCCTACTCGCGCTTCATCCCGCGCGAGGAAATCGACGGCGTGGCGGCCTGGCAGTTCGCTGCCGTGGACGGCAGCGACCAGCGCCCCGTGCTGGCAACGGAACCCGGTGCAGACGCGGCAGCACCCGAAGCGCGGCTGGCCGAGGCGCGCGAGCAGGCCTATGCCGAGGGTTTCCAGCACGGCCACGACGCCGGCGCGCAATCGGTGCGCGACGCGATGGAAGCCACCATGCGCCGCACCGCCGAAGAGACCGCCGTGCGCATGGCGCAACTGCTGCGCAACACGCGCGAGCACCTCAAGCACAACGAGCACGACATCTCGCGCCACATCCTCGAGCTTGCCTGCGACCTGGCGCGCCAGGTGATCCGCCAGGAACTGGTGCAGCACCCGGTGCAATTGCAGGGCGTGGTGAGCGAGGCGATGGCGCAGCTCATCGACGACAACCTGCCTGCCACGGTTCGCATGCACCCGGCCGACCTCGCCCTCATGAAAGGCGCGCTGCTGGAAACGCTGGGCGACCCTGCACCCGATTTCGTGGCCGATCCGAACATCACCCCCGGCGGTTGCGTGGTCGAGTCGCGCACCAACTCGGTGGACGCCACGATCGAGAAGCGCTGGCTGCGCGCGATCGGCAACCTCGGCCTGAGCGAACCCTGGAACCCCGCGGACGCGGACGTCTGAACCGCACAAGATGACCGACAGCACCTTCGACGACACGCCGAGCCGCTGGGGCCACTTCATGGAGGACCTGCGCGCCAGCGCCCGCGCCCCCACGACACTGGAGACGCGCGGCACGCTCACCCGGCTCGCCGGCCTCGTGCTCGAAGCCGTGGGCCTGCGCGTGCCGGTCGGATCGCAGTGCCTCATCGACAACGGCCAGAAGCAACCCGTGCTGGCCGAGGTGGTGGGCTTCTCGAAAGACCGTGCGTTCCTGATGCCCGCGGGCGACGTGCACGGCCTGGCCAGTGGCGCGAGCGTGACGCCGCTGCCGCCCTACCGCAGCGTGCCCCGTCTGGGGCAGGACAACCCGCCGCCGTCGCCCAACGACCGCAGCACGCTCAGCCTGCCCATGGGGCATGGCCTGCTGGGCCGCGTGGTCGATTCGCACGGCCAGCCGCTGGACCACCAGGGCCCGCTGCGCGACGTGAGCGTGGCGCCGCTGGAACGCGCGCCCCTCAACGCGATGGACCGCGACCCGGTGCGCGAACCGCTGGACACCGGCGTGCGCGCCATCAACGCCATGCTCACCGTGGGCCGCGGCCAGCGCCTGGGCCTGTTCGCCGGCTCCGGCGTGGGCAAGAGCGTTCTGCTGGGCATGATGGCCCGCTACACCAAGGCCGACGTGATCGTGGTCGGCCTGATCGGCGAGCGCGGCCGCGAGGTGAAGGAGTTCATCGAGGACATCCTGGGCCCCGAGGGCCGCCGCCGCAGCGTGGTGGTGGCCGCACCGGCCGACGCACCGCCGCTGGTGCGCATGCAGGGTGCGAGCTACGCCACCGCCATTGCCGAACACTTCCGCGACCAGGGCCTGCACGTGCTGCTGTTGATGGACTCGCTCACGCGCTATGCGATGGCGCAGCGCGAGATCGCACTGGCCATCGGCGAGCCACCGGCCACCAAGGGCTACCCGCCGTCGTGCTTTGCCAAGTTGCCCCAGTTGGTGGAGCGCAGCGGCAACGGCTTGAACGGCGTGGGCTCCATCACCGCCTTCTACACCGTGCTCAGCGAGGGCGACGACCAGCAGGACCCGATCGCCGACGCGGCGCGCGCCATCCTCGACGGCCACATCGTGCTCTCGCGCGCGCTGGCCGAATCGGGCCACTACCCCGCCATCGACGTGGAGGCATCGGCTTCGCGCGTGATGCACAACGTGGCCGGGCCCACGCACCTCGAACTGGCGCGCAAGTTCCGCGCGAACTACTCGCGCTACCAGAAGAGCCGCGACCTGATCCAGCTGGGCGCCTACGTGGCCGGCAGCGACCCCGAGACCGACCGCGCCATCGTCCTCTACCCCGGCCTGCAGCGCTTCCTGATGCAGGACATGCGCGAGGCCGCCCCCATGAGCGACAGCCTGCGCCAGCTCAAGGCCGCGCTGCAGGAGGACAAGGCGGCTCCCGCACCGGGCTCAGGCGCGCGAGGTGCACGTCCCCAGCACAACCCCTACGAAGGCCATAACGGATGACGCGTCCTGCGCAGAACCTCGAACCCGTGATCGAGATCGCCGAGCGCCGCCGTGACGAGGCGCTGGCGGAGTGCGCGCGGCTGCAGACCGAGCAGCGCCAGGCTCAGGAGCAGATGGACCAACTCGTGACCTATGCCGATGAGGCCAACCGACGCTGGGCCGAGCGCGGCGCCGCGGGTGTGGACGTGACGCTGCTCATGCACCACCGCCAGTTCATGGCCAAGCTGGACAACGCCATGGCCTTCCAGCAAGACGTGCTGGCCGACCGCGCGCAGCGCGTGCAACGCGCCACCGCCGCGGTGCAGGAAGCCGAGCGCGACCTGGCCAGCCTGCGCAAGTACGCCGCGCGCCAGATCGAGGCCTGGCAGCAGACGTTGCAGCGCCGCGAGCAGAAGCACACCGACGAGATGGCGCAGAACATCCACCGCCGCCGCCTCGAGAACGACAGCAACTTCCAGCCGATGTCCTGATGA